>Ga0157363_1007059_pt1 | contig 10620 bp, 3 predicted proteins | sample AttsexASBM1_FD_111477 | JGI IMG/M metagenome (GOLD analysis project Ga0157363, IMG submission 111477) | Fungus gardens microbial communities from leaf cutter ant in Ribeirão Preto, State of São Paulo, Brazil - Atta sexdens ASBM1 | ecosystem: Host-associated > Fungi > Mycelium > Unclassified ...
TATAATTATAGATTTCCATAAATAGATATTCAAAATACAATATGGATATGTTGTGCCATATTTTTATTTGATTACTGCCAAATTGTATATATTATGAATACGTTAATTCTGATATTCGCTCGCGATTTCGCTGTCCCGCATTTTGAACGGATACTACAAGAGATAAATACATGAATTTGCACAAGTACGTGAATATGCATGGATTGGACAGACATGTTAAATGTCCGAGAGGCGTACGCCGTCTTTGTAGCACAGTGTATGTGTCGCATTTAAATTAATTTTGCGTCACGTGACAAACGGCCACCGACATGTTCAACAAATTGACCGCGCAATCGAAAAACTGTTTAAAAGAAGCAGCCATTTGCAATTACGTATGAATCAGTTTCAGTCTTGTCGAAATTCTCACGTCGTGTCGGTTTAACCGCGTAAGTTTATATTGGTTATACCGCGATACTTACACGAAACTTACATTACAATTTAGTGCAGTCAACGATAATAATACGATAATTGCGTTAAAAGAGAAAGTAGATTTACAACTGATGTAAAATTCTTCAATATGATTGATTTAGGATAGATTGGTGGTCCAACAACATGTAAATTTCAGAGGCTTATATTTCTCTCAATTATTGAGTTGAAGATCTAAGTTTTATTGACATATAGTTCATAAATTTAATTGGTTACATAATACTGTAAATAATAATTCTTACGTTACTTTTTAAGTTTAGCTACAATTTCGATTATTTAAAAAATGATTCATTGTGTGTACAAGAAGTGTGTACACAATGAATCATGCTATTTTTAATAATGAATTACATGTTTTATACTGTGAATTGTTGGGATTATTTTAGTTTTATATTTTAAAATGTTTATTTAGAAAGTAGATAAAATGGTAAGGATTTATGAAGGCCGACCGCCGCATTTTTCTATCAGATTCTTTCGTTTTGAATGAAAACGTCGAATGGGTATATTTTTATTAAGATTTTAAGTGGGAGGAGGAGCCATACTTTAAATATCATAATTATCATTTTGAATTATTATTTTGAAGGTAAAAAATTTTATGTGATTATGTGGTCTACAATGAATCATTGTTCACTATATTAAAATGATTCATTGTAGACCATCTAATCTTTTCCATAATAATCTTCAAAATAATGCGGTGTAAAATAATACAAGAGAAGAAAGTTGCTTACAGAATAATAAGGTCAAATGTACACACAAAACTAAAGCACAATGAAAAAAATAATAAATATAACAACAAAACATAAAAAACTTACGAAAAAAAATTTACTTTGAAACCTAAACTTTTTAAAATGTGATATTCTTGGCGCGATCTACCAGTTGACTGGAGAGGCGAAGAAGATTCAAATGCTAATCACTGTATGCAATTTGATAACAATCTGTAACGTCGCATTTACGCAATATCACAATGGTTCATAATATACTACTGGTTTACTGTTGAACTATCTACTCTGTACATTTTGATTCAGTAAGGTATTAAGGGCAAGATCAATTATATTAAAAACTTTAATTGTAAGACTGCTGCACCTGCTAATTATTAATGAACGCAATTATTAATGAAATAATTAAATGTAAAACATTAAAATAAAAATATTTATTTTACATTGTATATACTTACTTTAATGAGACTCTAATTCAATGCCATATCTCACGCAGTTTCGCAAAGAGCTTTGACCAGATAATTTTTATTGTAACCATGCAAGAGAGAGTATACATTGGCTATCTTATCTTATCGTCTGGCGCTTTCAGTGATATTATACAATCATACCGTAGCAACGAAGGGGCTATATTTTAATAATAAGATTTCTATAAATAGTACAAAATTATATGAAAATACATCAAGTACTAGCAAAAGAATCCAAACTGTATTCTGCATGCGTACGTCTCACAACGAGGCTCCAGAAATCAAGATTATTCATAATGATACGATTGGAAAATCCACAAGCAATTAAATATTTCTCTTAAGTTGCTAATTGGAAACCATTGAAAATTTACAATTTTAATATGCGATTTGTTCGGGATTCATTTTTCTTGTCAACGAATTATGTTATGGCACGATGAATGCATTGGCATTCGTCGCAAAATCGTGCTCGTGATAAGGTAATCAAAGCAACTTTACGGTGTCCGAAAAAAAGAAGAATCGCGGAAGCGTTCAAAGCCGTTTTAGGAGCCGTGTGTATTATCTGGTATATTAAATTAATGCGCGTTGGAGTTTAATAAATCTCGCGCGTTAGATATTCAAATATTCCAAGCACAAAGTGTGAGTAATTCAGCTAATAATACCGTGTCTAACCACGTAATGTAAGACTGGAGCAGAAGAATCTTGCCTTTGATCAACGGACGCAATTTTACTTTAAACTTTGATCTCTGATTTATAATGCATTTCTATTGATCAGTATGGAATAATGTATTATATAAACAAGAGCAGCAGCATAGACTTTTGCATAATGCAAAGAGAATCAATCAATCAAATTCTTTTCTTTCTAAAATAAATACCTCTGATTAGTTCTTACATATTATGCAAATTTTATACGTTATGCAAAAGTCTGTGCTCCCGTCTGTAATTCTACATAAATATTGGAGACCGGCTAATTGTCGTATAGGGTTGATTATCAAAATGCTTATAATTTAAACAGAACATGACAGAAAAATCTCTTTTTTTGATTGTAGATAACTGATATAATATTAATTTGTTGTGCAAATTTGTGCAACAATTACAAAAAAATTCAAATTTTTTGTATAAATATTTTAAGTATTCAAAATGATTTATTCAAAGTTTTATTGCAATTCAGAGATTGGATACTAGAAGAAATAAATATTTTACAGTACAACTAATTTCTGCATCGCAATTTTTCATAAATTCATCATTTTGAATAGGTATTTAAAATATTATATAAAATTATATTATAAAAAATTATATAAAAATTATATAAAAAATTGAAATTCTTGTCATTATTTTATGATACATTTTCATACATTTATATTAGAGTACGCAAAAATAAAAAAACTATTTATTATACTCTTTATTCAAATAATTTTTGTTTTGGATGATAAATTATCGATAATTTTTTTTGTATTATTTTTAAATGCGATAAATCTAGAGAATAAGCTGTAATTTTTTCATAACTTTTTCATAATTAAAAAAATATATGTAATATATTCTTAAATTTAAAATTAGTATTATGCAAGATGTAAAAAAAAAACATGATGTTACGATTGCTATTTACAGATTAGTATTGCACCAGAGATCGATTTTAAAAAAGAAAAAGGAAAAATAATCGAAATAAATAAGAGATCCGACCGTGTTAATGTACAACATACATATGGTAGAGAGCGAATAATAGAAATATTCAACAATAGTTTATATAATAGCTTGTTGTTTTTGAAAAAGAATGAGGATATAATATATTATGGAATTCGAGAATGGATTCCGATTAGAATTATTCACTTTCCCTAGATTTCTATTGTTATATTTTTCTGGAGAAAATAAAATAACTTTTATCAAAATCCATTCCAAAGTTCATAATACATATCCAGAATAATTAACCAAGAACTTATTTCTGCTTATCGAAAAGCCAGAGATCTATCTAAAAAACTGGAGATTGACAACTATTGTTTGATTACGATAAAGGAACTTTTAGTATAAGAGTCATCTGAATTATCGACTCTTTCGAGGTAAGAAATTAAATCCACTCTAAAAAGATTATTATGCATAGAGTTTTGTATAGTGATAATTCTTTTTACCATTAAGGTAATTCTTTAATAAAGTATCGAAAATTTGGGATGCCTCATCAGGGCTTACCCAAAATTATAAATATCTGCGTGGATAAAATATTAATATATAATTTGGATAAAATATTAAAACTACTATGTATATCTTAATGAAATAGTATGGAACATACGATAATAAATCAAGAGCTATATTTTCATCGAACGAAGACAAGATGAGATTATGTTTACTTTTCAAAGTTAAATTTATGTGCAAGTTTATACACGTAAATATCTTTCCAGAATAGCCGAGCTAAAGGAGTAATAGAATGACCTATTACTTTTTTGTGACCATTAAAATCGTAAATCGTTTTTAAACTATTATATATCGTTCTTTTAAACTATTATATATTATATCTTTATATAATGAGAAAATATCGTCTATGATAAGATTTGTGTGCAATTAGTTTTAAAAAAGCGAGCTTTATCTGTCACTAAGTTATTCACATAAAAAGTTACATTTTTAATATCTTTTTTCTCTCTTATTTCATCATTAATCTATTGTAGAATTTTGTACGCGTCAATTTTGGTACTTTAATTTCATTATCTGTATAAAAAATTAGACATTTCTATGGTAACTTGATTTATTAAAAAGTCATCTTAAGCGTTATTATATTGTAGAAGAATAATTAATGTAGAAATTTATCTGCAGTAAATAAAGATTGATAAATTTTTGTTCTCAACATGATATGAAATATACAATGAGAATGATCTTTTCGAGCAGTTTAGTTTCCTACTCTAGAAATAAGTACGTAAAGATATATGTGAGTTTTTAAAAAATCGCGATGACACCTACACTAAAAGCTAACTCTCGATAACATAGGAATAAAGAGAATCTTGAGAAAAAGGAATAAAAGGAAAAGAAAAGAAAGATTGCGGAACATCTATTTTATTTCCCATATGACACAGATATACGTCCAAGGGACATTCTGAAGAATGTCTTGAAAACATTCCAACGTCCTGAGAATACTTGCAAAGGAAGATCTCTAGGATAAAATAGGTATGTTGTATGGATTAAACATTGATATAGATATTTCAATGTGTTATATGATAACACTTTTAATACATTCTTTTATACATATTTTTAATATAGATATTAATACATTAATTGCTTTTAATTTATTTAATTAAGTTAAATTAATGAACTGAATGGGTAAATTATAAGCATAATCGTAAGACTTGTATTTGTTCTCGTAAAATTTGTAAGAATTTATGACTGATATTGTAATTCTATGCATAAAACGTATAATTATTCATAAATATTTACAATTTTTCATAAATCTTATGGCTGGTAAGAAGCTGTCTGTATAAATAAGATATATAAAAGTTAAAGCACTTGTAAATTCTTATAAGCCTTATGAAAACATGTTGTGAAAAGTCATACGATTTTGTTTAGAATCGAGACCGATTAATTAATTTAACTTAATTAACTTAATTAAAAAGCAATTAATGTATTATCTATTTTCAAAATATATATTAAAAAAATATATTAAAGATGTTATAAAATCATCTTTTATATCTATAAGAATATCTCTCTATCTTTCTTTCTTATTTCCGATCACTCGCATATATTTCTTTCTCGGGGTTTCATTATCTAAAATCTCGTTATGTAAATTCTACTCTGGACATGAGTCTGGACATCGTCGATAGATATTTTCATATATTTCTGTCTAAATCGAGATAATACAATTTTAAAACATTGTAATTGTTGAGTTTAGGAGCTCCGCTTTTGATAAAATTAGTCTCATTCGACGCGTTTTTGCATGAAATGGACGAATCTGGCAAAAAAGTATCGCTTCGTTCCGCGAACCGAGATATTAATTATTTAATAATTAAATTTGATATTCATTGCTTAGGAAATCTGTCACATCAATAACATAGAAGGTTACAAAAATTCTCTGCTTTATAAACACAGATTCTCTGCTTTGTAAACACAAATTCTCTGTTTTAAAACACAAATTCTTTGTTTACAAACACAAATTCACTGCTTTCAAAACATTAATTTACTATTTTAAAAACATTAATTCACTGCTGATACAAAGAATTTATGTGCTTAAAACAATAAATTTTGAAAGTGATGAATTTGTGTTTTTATAGCAGTGAATTTGTGTTTTTAAAACAGTGAAGTTGTATAATTAAAGTAGAACGTATACGTAGAGCTGTATCGAATCGGGATGACAAATATCTTAACCTGTAAAGACTCAAACTTTAACACTTAATAACTCGATTCACAATCGTCGCGTTATTTTTTTTTGTCAGATTCTTTCGTTTTGAGTGAAAAATAAATACGTGTCGAATAAGTACATTTTTTTAATAGTTTTATGGGAGAATCATATTCTAAATAATTATCATTTTATTTAAAGGAAAGAATTTTTTTTAAAGTAGAAAATTTGTTTTTGAAATCAAGAATTTGTATAATAAGTGAAGCAAAAAATCTTCGCTTATGTCCTTTTACCACCAATGTGCCAGATTTCTTAACCTAAATATTTGTCAACTTTAATATATAATTAATATCTCGGTTCGTGGGATAAAGCGACACTTTTTTTGTCAGATTCGTTGATTTTATGCAAAAACGCATCGAATGAGATTAATTTTATCAAGACCGGAGATGAGGCCCCTAAACTCAACAATTACCTAAAACATCAACTAAAAGCATGTAGCCGGTAGATATTCGGGAATTAGGAATTACATCGGGAAATACATCGAGCACATATCATATGTATTTCTCGGAATTCATTCGATGTCCGCGCTCGGTTCGCGGTGGTTCCTCGCCGCACCTGTGAGCGTGCGCGTAGTGGGGGACAGCCTGTGGTGGGGATGGGGTAGCGCAGAGGGGATAGAGACGATGGGTGATGCATGTCGTCTCTGTCTCTCGTTGTTCACAGCTCAGTTCGAGTTCGGCGCGCGATAGGTCTGTCGGTTTGTGGCGCCCGTCGGCTGTCGCTGTCGCTGTCGCTTCGTGTGCGCGCGCGAGTATCAACTATCAACTTGTTCCTCCAAGTTCGGCCAAGTGCGTTGAGCGTTCTCGCGCGCGCCTCCGTACATCCTACTGTGGCGTCCGTGGTATCGTGCGGATCGTACCTCCCGCGATCACGTCTGCCCGTTCATCTCTCCGTCCGTCCGTCCATTCGTTCGTACGTCGCGCAGAATCGCGGTCACCGGGTCGAATTTCGAGAAACGGGTCTCGTCGCATACTCCACACGCATGCACGCATACGTACGTTGTTGTTTCCGTAAGCATCGAAATGCGTAGGAAGACGATCGTATCGAGAGCAACAGAATCGTCGATAGCGCCGTGCTTTTTCGTTTCGTGAGGTGGTATTGGAGTCGGAAGCTGCCCTTGGACCCGGAACCGGCGGAAAATGAGGTGAGTAAACCGATCGATATCTCCGCTCCCATTTATACTGATTGCTTGTGGCCCGTATATCGTTATGCGATTACCTTGCTTAATGTTTCCTCCTCCTCCTCCTCTCCTCTTCGAAAAAAAGATCTGGTGATTCGCTGGACTGTTAATCGCCCGCAGATCTCTTTGGACGACTTAAGGGAGGTTCCAAGATCGTCTCTCGCGACGCGCGCGATGCTCCAGTTTCGAACTCTCGCGCGCGATTATTGATCGTCCTGCGATCCTGGATGTCTGGAGAGTCGGCTCATTCTTGGAGCCGCGAATTCTTGATCAATTTCTTCTTCTTCTTGAACTTTCTCAATGATGGAAGGGCTGGCTCCAAATCTCAGGTAGTTTTATGATTGAATAAATGATCATGTGTAATATCGCGCCTCATAACAGTTGAATACAATTTGAGATAAAGTTCCGATTAGTGGCAAATTTCTAATAGCAACTTTATATTAAAATTTTAAATTTAAAATTTAAGGCCAATTTCTGATCTACGCACCCTTGAAATTGGTTCCTTTGGTTTGCTTGCATCTTGAAATTATCTGTTTTTTTTGCGGCTGAACTAGACTTTACTGAGACTTTATTTTTAGAACTTAAAGTGAAGTAGATATATATATTTGATATTTGGCGAAAGCGAGAAAGACGAGAAAAATGCATCTATAATTAAACTACTGCACATACACTTTTTGTATTCAAAGTAAAATAAAGTTTGTTTTTTGTTATTGCTCTCGACTACCTATAATGAGCGTTAAACAAACTACTGCCGCCGTATACAATCAAATGAACGTATACAACCAATACAATACACATTAGTTCTATTCATGTTTTTCATAGCAAATTCGATTGGACACATTCAATGCACTGGTGCATTGTACTTATGATATGACACAAATTAAAATAAAGATTTATGATTAATATAAACGAGTTATAAATTGTAAAATCTTCAATATATTTCATTGTATTGTTAAATGAAATATGTATTTTATAATTTTAAATACTTGTATTTCACTTTTACATCCAAATTAAGTTAGTACACTGTGTTATATGCACCAGCGCGCACTAATGTGTCCAACTAAATTCGTTATTACACTTTTTGCATTCAGTCTTTTCAGCACACGAATATATACTTATCTCGTTTTAAATTTTTTGGGATTTTAAGCACCGCGAACAAACATATTGATGTATATGTATAGTCTACGTCTTTTTTATAATTTCTTATTGGATAAGGTAGTTTATGATGTCTTCAATCTTTTCTTTTGATTTTTTTTGTACGTGTGTGTGTGTGTGTGTGTGTGTGTGTGTGTGTGTGTGTGTGTGTGTGTGTATTATTGTTGTACAACCAATCAAAAATCATTACTTCTTATTGTCTTAACTATATTTTTATTGTATATGAACTCGATCTAGATTACACTAAAACTTCTAGCTTTCATCAAATGTCAAATTTATATATATATTTTACTTTAAGTACAATACCTATTTTACTTTAAGTATACAAAGATACCAGTTCAGTTATGAAAACAGACCAAGATATATTTGATATTTGACAAAGCAAGAAGAAAAGTTCTAATGTGTAGTGTAGCAATAAAATGAAGAAATAAAAAACAAACTTTTATTCGGAGACTTATACCATTTTTCGTAGATTAACCTTTAATATCGGTTCAACTTATTTTTTTCAGAATTAGAAAAAAAGGTAAAGAGTAAATTGAACCGAGATTAAAATAATCTACATTGGTGGATACAAGTATTATTCGATTATCTATAAGTCATAACTTTTGATCGGCGGTTTGACTATTCCGATGCGAACGATCGAGGGGGTTCCCACGTTAAAAAATTTTAATGGTGCCGGTGTTTTTCGCGCTTCTCGCGGCTAACTTCGCACGATGACCATTATGGAGCGGAGCGCAGAAAATTCAATGATAATACGTGACTCTCGGTTAATTGCCGTCTCGTCGATCAGATACATGGGAAGAAATTAACGTGGATCGAGCGAGATGAGAGCAAATTGTTTGCATCGCGACGTATTCATGCGCCGGAGAATCTTCTGAGATTCTCACTCATTGATTGTCACCCAGGTATTTTTTATCTTTGTTTAACATTTGGTGAATAATAAGGACAAAATACTTGGGTGATAACTTAAATGAAAATCTGAGCCCTGAATATCGTCACGATCATTCGAGTTTTAAGCCTACATACGTATTGGAGATTGAGAATTGTGAATTGAAGAGAGTTTTTCAACCAATTAGAACAAAATGGATTAAAATTAAAATTATCTGACTGATTAAATTTTAATTTTTAATTTAGACTGCATTTAGTTTGGGTGCTTACACACTGTAAACGTCATTCTATCTTTCTTCTGTATATGTGTAATGATAAAAAAAGCGAATGAAGTTTACAGCGCGTGAGTGTCCAAACTGAACGCAACCTTAATACATGCATAACGGGATTAACATGCACGTATCGTGACAAGTAAGTTATATTTTGCGCGAAATTAGAGTATTTGAATGATGACTCATCCAAGTTCTTGAGTAGCGATGTGATAAAGTAAGTAGAGCTTTTTAATTACAATGATCGTTTTTTTACTTACAGTATAATTATATAGAATGTTGCAATGGCATAATCGGTGAATATTCGGTTGGTTAATTCGATTCGATGTATTTTCAAAGCCCAATACAATAATTACTGTATTGGTTTTTATTTTCATTTATGTCTATTTTTCCAACGTAGATTAATTTACATTGAGAGAAAAATCTTTATGATTATAATGCAAGTAATCATGATTAGGAGCTTTATTTTCATAATTATTATTGCTATAATGTTATATAGTGATAATAACCTTATAATTTTATAAAAAGATATGTATATAATTTTAATTTATATATAATTGACAAAAATAACTGAAATGATAAATTATACTAATAACTCTAAATCATTTTTTCTTTCAATGTAGTCTTGTTTAATTTTATTTTTTATCTTTTTCCAGTTTTAAGAATTAGAAAGACATCAGGGAATAAATAAGGCAAAATCAAAGTTTACTTATATTAGTAAAAATAAAGATCAATGATGACTATACATGGCATTTAATAAGATAAATTATGGAACGTTTAACGTATTACGAGCTATGCTTAGAATATAGTTAATACCTTTTTAATAATTAATAAATTATATAATATTAATTAGCAGAGTGATTTTCTGTTTAAGAATTTATGTTTATTTAATGATATTACTTCGATAGCATTTTCCACTTACGGACTTAGAATTTTTTCTAAAAATCTTATCTTCGAGTGTGTGTGTGTGTGTGTGTGTGTGTGTGTGTGTGTGTGTGTGTGTGTGTGTGTGTGTGTGTGTGCGTGCGTGCGTGCATGCGTGCGTGCGTGCATGCGTGCGTGCGTGTGCGTGTCATGATCAACGTCATTAAACGGAAATCCGCTCTGACTGTTAATTAGA
>Ga0157363_1007060_pt1 | contig 10620 bp, 5 predicted proteins | sample AttsexASBM1_FD_111477 | JGI IMG/M metagenome (GOLD analysis project Ga0157363, IMG submission 111477) | Fungus gardens microbial communities from leaf cutter ant in Ribeirão Preto, State of São Paulo, Brazil - Atta sexdens ASBM1 | ecosystem: Host-associated > Fungi > Mycelium > Unclassified ...
AAAAAAAAACTTCATAAAGTATAATAAAAATAACATTAAAAAAGAGCTAAAATAAATACAAATCACTTACACAATATTAGTTTATCGTAAAAATTTTAGCATTGTAACCTTTAAAGCAAAATGCCTTTGAATTTCCGTCAAGAAACTGATGGTCTAATAATCATTATTCAAAGCCTTCACGTTTTCAAAAGCATAATTCATTCTTTAGACGCTTTGATAAAATAACAGATTTTGCAGGCATGAATTCTCTCTGTGAAACAATGTATGTATATCTGCACATTATGCGCGGCGTAAGTCTCATGCGACGTTGCGAATGAATATTTCGCGCATCAATATCCATATGTTAGAATTTCGTTTCATCGTTCAATAAATCAGACTGATAATACGTATTCTATCGTATGCAGCTATCGTATCTGGCTGCGGTATAATTGCAGGCGTCACGGCGAGTACTGTGCGTTACGACTCGTGACTCGTCCGGAAGAGGTTAATTAGCATAGCCCCGTCCTATCGTGCTTCCAGAGGAAGTTCACGAAGAGATAGAAGAGAAGGAGGAAAGAAAAAACGAGAAAGAAAAGAGCAAATTCACTTAAAGTTTCTATATAATATAAAACTACCATACGCAGTCTTCGTAAAAATAACCTCGCGAACGTCGTTTGAAAATATCAAGAGAGAATATCCAAGATCTCTTGCTTTCCTTTGCTTGGGAAGAAGTGATGATTTTTCTTTTCGTTTTTTAATAATTTAACCATCTCGACCTTTCTTTTAAATCTTCCGACAAACTTCACCTCCAGAAAATGTACGAGAGAGAAAGTACAGGAGTATTACCGTTAATATTGAATTCGCATCCAAAAATGTGCATTCTCACGTCAAGACTCGATATCGCTTATAACTGCAAATTGATGAGTCACTATTAACAGATTGCATCGAATTTCTCATGTTTTGCTTATCCGCAAAATTATCGTGAATCTAATTAATGTTGGAAAGAGCCGCAGACGAATAAACAAATTTTAAAGAATTAAATTCTTCAAAACTGAAGAGAGTTCGTATAAAACTGATTCGTAATGATTAGGACTTTTAATACTTCTTATATAGAAAATATATTCCTTAACTGTCTTTCTCGAAAATCGTGGAAAGTGCCAAGTTCTATTAAACTAATAAACACATTTATATTACTTATATATTATAAACATTAAACATATTCATTCAACACGAAAAGTTTCACATGCATTCAATATAAAATTCAATACAAAATTTAATACAAAAAAAATAATATTATTAGGTGTAGTAAAAAGAAATCCATTATTTTTCCATTGAATTTCATGCAAAAATAATGGATTTCTTTTTTTTATTACACCTAATATATTAATTTGATTAATACTATACTCTTTTATTTATACTATTTTTATTAACAATATATTCTTTATATCAATAAATTAAATTTTTCAACTTACTTTTTAATTTATAAATATTTTTGATATGCATGTCACACGCACATGAAAGAAACAATTTTATTATATATAAATTATGTCACATTATTGATAACTAATTTTTAAAAATCAGTACTATATTAATGAAAAATCAATAATCTTCTAATTATTATTATTTTAGATACCATATATAATATTATTGACATCATAAAAAAGATGCTATTATATACAAAATTCTTAAAACACCTTTATCAATAAAACTCCATAGAAGCAAAATTGATATTTATTCAACAATAGATTTAGTAATAAATTCTACGCAAATGCTATAAGAGTTCTGAAACTGTCAGAGAAAACAAGGTGAAGTCGGCTTGGTTGGTGACGTACAGCGGCAATTGCCGACTCCGCGTTTGCGTCTTCAATACGTTAAACTCGGCCCGTAATCAGTTCTCTCTGTTACGAGCAAGCGCAATCGTCCTTCTCTGATTTTACGAGCGCGTATGGTGAGAGAGGAGCGCAATTCCAGGATCAGGCAATAAAACGATATTCTCTATTGTGAGCTAGCTGACCGCGTGTCCATCGGCGTCGACGGCTGGAAGAGGACGAGAGGAGTGGAAACGGAGTGATCGAGAGCGGAGGAATGGAACAGCGGTGAGGTTTGAAAAGGCGGAAAACCGCGCGGTCAGAGATGCGGTTCCGGAGATTTACGGGTCACCGGATAACGAAGGGGACTCATCAGCATCGGTGATGGCGAGCGTTACGCTAACCGGCCTTTTGTGTCTCCAACCCGCATACTCGCTGCGCACAGTCCTATGTGATTCTGCGGCGAAGGAGAGAAGAGCCGCGAGCGTTCAATCAATTTAATTACTCGCTGTAACCGCGCATGCCAAAGCGGGACCGCGTTCAAGAGACACAGCGTACGCAATGCTGCGAGAAACAGGACTGTCGCCCGAGTGACTTGTCTCTCCTAGCGACGTTAAATCTTCCTTGAGTGGACGACGATTGGAAGATCGAAGATAAGGATCTGTATCTGCATCGATATAAATCTCGCGCACGGAATGTTACATAACGTATACGTTACATTATTGACAATTTCTACGATTGTGTATTCGATTGCAGAAGAATTTGTTTTCCTAATATTGTTAATTAATTATCCGCGTCTTTAATGTAAGTATTTTGTAATTCATATTCGATGCAAAATAATCATGATTGTCAATTTAATTGCTTGAATTGCAAAGGAGATCTTTCAAGTAAAAGAGCATCTGGCATTTAAAAATTATGTCATGGCAGTAGAAATATACAAACTTAATGAACAAAAAGTATACAGATAAATCAAATTCACTCGTATAATTGAACGGCAAATCATTTTTTATATAAATCAGTTGTTGTATTTTTATTATCTTATCTCTTTGTACGCAAAAAGGAAAAACTTTACTAAAGTATCTAAAAAATTAGCTAAGTACAGATCTGAAAATGAATGGAACTATCAATATAATTATATAAGAAACTTGAGTAATGATGAACAATGTTGCAAAAAGTTTTCTTTCTAGCAACTAGTTTGAGCATCCTACATAATTATTTTGATAGTCCAACAAAATTATTTTCAAATCTGTATGTAGCTCAATTGTTAAATATTTCGACAAAACCATTCTTTTCATGCAATAATTATTAAAAAAAAGAAGAAAATTATCGATATTGATTTGAAATACATGGCAAAATGAATACCTGAAAAGACATTACGTAAGAAGAGCATCACGCAATCTCACCGATCTCGACAGACAAATTTACGCCGTGAAAAATGTCGTGCGCGTGCGGGCGCCATTAATACGGATCATTAGATCAAGCGGAGGGGAGTATCAAAGGGAACTCTAATTATTCTTGCCGACGCATGACAAATTGATACAATCGGGGAGACTGATGACGTGCACTCGCCGGGATCGCGGCGCGATGGCCGAAAGATGACAAACGGGTATGTTAATTGCGAAAGGGCACGCATCGCACCGCGCATATAGGCATTCGAGCGTGGCGCGGCAACGGCAATGCGACGCTGTTTTACGACTGTTTTAAAGCTGACTGAAATACGACGACCGATGAAATCGGTGCGAGCTAGCGCCGTCTTCCGTATGACTTTATGACTCTTACGCAATGATACGCGAAGAAAAATCGTATGGACGTGCAGGGATCCGTGATCATCCCGCCTGTATTGTTCCCACAACCTCGATTAGCCTTTGATATTGAACGTAATTTCATCGTAATTTCTTTTGTAATTAAACTGATTTTGTGCGAAAAATAATCAAAAGATAATTTGTTTTTTATATTTCGAGCTTTTTGTACAAAAGAAAATATTTAGGGATAACTCCGGTATATATCCGCCGCACCTATCAAAAATTTAATTTATTAAGTATTATTTACTATATTTAAAGTAAACGAACTATATCAGTAAAAAACTTTGTACTGTCTACTATTATGAAAAAAATATTAAAAATCTGAAATATTTATACTTCGTATTAAAAAATGACCTTTTTTAAATCCTTGCATTTTTGCCGTATATTCCATAGAATGGGATATATGGCTTCTCATAGAGGAAGGAGAGGTATATACGGCTCATGAAAAATTTGCATATAAATAATGCAATAAATAATGCAAATAATGCATATAAATAAGATGTAAAATGACACAATAACTTATAAAATGCGTTTATAAAATTTTATTAAGAAATAAGAAATGATAAATATGTATATGAAGTAATAATAATAATTACAATCTTCCCACATATATTACAAGTGTTATGACATGAGTACATATTTCATGTAACGCATTTATTGCATTTAGTACACTGAATTCAATCTGCGCACTTTGTATGCTTTGGGCATAAATTTCGCTAAAAATGCAGTATATCCCAAACAGGTGGGATATACAAGACAGCAAACCAAACAAAGAATACAAAAGCAAAGTACTTGTATTTTGTTATACAATATGCTTTACTATTCCTCTATACTGTGTATTACGAAATAACGACTAAGTCTTTTGCACAATAATCATTTTATGTAGATTATAATTTATGATGGTGCTACTTAACAGAGTGACAAATCGATTCAACTCACAATAATTTTATTAATATTAACAGTAAGAAACTAAAATTGTAACTGTATTAATATAACATAAAGGCATGTAACAGACAGAGTTGTTGTGGGAAAATTACTCACACTCCTATTTTTTCTGACTTCTGCATTGTAAATCCCAGCACGGCATATTTGACGGAGTTACCCTAAGAGTTTATTCTTAGTGTAGATTAACTTTAATCTTGTACTGAGAAAAAAGATATAGTAATAGTAACAAAAAAAGAGAATTATTCACAAATAACTGATTATCATTGGATTATTTTGTTAAAATACAATATTTTTTTGTTAAATGAACAAAATTTTTTTTATTTAACAATACAAATTTATTTGGTTACTTATGTAAATAACAATGTGAAATTTGATTGGCATTACAAAATAAGTATTTTTTTAGTAATTTCACAACAAAATAATCCGTTACGGTAAAGCAACGTAAAGGAACGTTTCACGGAGTTATCAGAGATGGCGTATCTTCTCGTAAGAGGAATTCAACGTCTACCTGTAGCCGAGACGATTAGAGATTAATCTCGTGGACTTCTCGATCCTCGCCACACCATGATCAATCATGGTAACTATTCATACAAAACAGTTTTGTACTATTAAATTATTAGTTCATTTAGTAAATTCAATAAATTAATATTGCGTGATAATCAACGGTTTGATTGATTCATATATCAAGAAATAATTTTTGTGTAACCAAAGCTTTGGTTATTAATACAAAACATTTCTCTTAGTGTGGTTTAACTTGCTCTTTATCTTTTCCTAGTTGTAAAAATTACACAAAAAAAAGTAAATCAAATCGAGATTAAAATTAATCTACAGCTATAAAAATAAGTCTAAAAGGAGACAAACATATTTTCAGACTTCTGAAAAATAATAATCTGGTAAAATAAAGATTTACTTTGTCATACATGGAGTATACTGAATTTTCTCTCTGTACCTTCGCACTGACCGTGTCTTTGCGATTATCTATAAAATTGCAAAAATGACTTGACAATGTTTACGCCTCATGCAAATTCCCGTGTCATGTAAATTTCCACGCCACACCATGTCGCGTGATCGCCAATCTTCAATCTTCTATGACGCGCGGACCTATAATGCAGACAAGAGGCCGTAGCTCGTAGTCATTTATCTCGAATTTTCCACGTCATTATCTTTGCGTTCGATTACGCGGATGGCATTTCTCTCATCACAGATAATGCGTTGTATTAACATTATCAATGAACCGACGAATAAAACCATAGGCGGGCGATTCTGCAATTTTTGCGATCGTAGGAGAACAACGTAACAGAATATCTATTCCGCGGGAATAAATTAGTATTTTCATCGTCAACATTTCCTCGCAACATATCGTTCATTTACTGCAGAAACGGCACAACTCCCAAAAAATTGAAGTTTTCTAAAAAATAAGCTTAACGTTTTGTATTAAAATTTTTTAATATTAATTTTAAAATGCAAAATTTTAAAATAATAACTGTTCATAGAAGAATAAAGATTTTTTTTCTTTATGTTTTTGTATTTTTTTTATAATAAACTCAAAAAATAATTTTTTATATTTGAATCGTAAAAAATGAGCGATGTACTCTTCAATCCTTAATATACACGCTTTTCGACATTTTTACTACACACGATACTTTCATGTAGTCTTAAATAATATTATTGTAATAAAATTTTCTCTCAAATTTTTACTAATTATAAGATGAAAAACCAACGTTCGTATGAAGAAATATATTTCAAGAAATATATTTCGATCATTAATAGTTGCACTTGCATATTTACTTTACAAATGAAAGTTTAGAGAGTCAAACTGCAGATTCAAGTACACTTACGCATAATAGTGAGCGGTGCTTATGATAAGCAAGCTTATTATAGAAGTCAATCGCGTATTGTTCCGGTTGATGTAACGAATTCTTGATTCATACAATACGTATCCAATTAACGTACTGCATATACTATTGTCTTTTTGGTGACCATTATATGTATGCAATTGCATAATGGAGAGAGATATTAATTTTTAATCGTTCGAACCAGCCACACCTCGACAAATGATTACCATTTCACGTGGTGTGCGGAGAAATCAAATACCGGAATCACTCGAATACGCCGATGCGCTGACGTCTCCGCATGTAATTACGCACAATGATAGCCATGCCATTTCGTGCGCTTTTAAATACACGTCCCGGTTTAATGCGCGTGTCTGGCGCGACCATGATGCACAATAACGCGCGACAAAGAATGCAGTTACGGCGCGATTTAATCGTATGACGGCTCCAGGCGACTTGATGGGGCGTCCGACGTGCCGGGTATCTTAGGTACGTTAAGGAATTTCTCACGAGACTGTCATTAACGGTATGCGAGAAATACGAGAAATTTGTTGGGAAAATCCAGAAACGCGTGAAACAAGAAGACTCGAGATGTCGAGTTTCAGATTATTATTTCGAGGATACTGCCAGTCGAAATTTAGATGGTATAATTTAAGTAAAGTAGATCAAATTAAGTAGATCGGAAAGTTTTAGATTAATTTCGAACCGTAGAAAAATTGTTTTGTGACTACTTTCTGTAATCATTTTCATTATTTTGAGCACTGAGATGCTGATATCAAGGAAGTGCCGCTATTTCATCGATATGCAGCACGAATCGTCAAATTTGTTCATTTTCACATCACGTCCTCCCTTAATACATCTCTGCTAAGATTTTAAATAGCTCATCAGGTCATTCTTTATTGAATTCTAATCCGATAACTTCTGATTTTTAAAATGCAATTAATTAGTTAACAAAAAATTAAATTATTAGATTATAAACACTCACAATCAAACAAATAAAACACGCACTGTTAAATATCAAAGAAGCAGTGATAATCCAATCTTTTGAGTATAACATTTTATAGATTTTAATTTCAAAATGTGTCAAAAAATTAAATTAATCCATTTCTGTAATCGAATTGCTTGAAGTTTCAAGGTAAACACGCTAACATGTAATTAGTAAATAATAAATTACTCTATTGTTTAATTATAAATTAACATATTGAGTAGAAGCGATGGCGACCTATAAAATGATTAAAAATAATTCGATTTTTATAATTTAGTATTAAGAATTTAATAGTGTATCTATATACATAAAGAAACGAGAAAGAAACTTATTCATTGTAGATAATAAATCTGCTTATTAAAAATCCTCAGCAAATAGAGCCTTCTTAGCTACAGAATAAAGTTGTCATATCAATTGTAGAATTTTACTGCTGGCAATACTCAACACAACAAAACTTTCAAACGTTATATCGAACCGTAGTTTTATGCTATAAAACATGTAGCCTCTTTCTCATTGAGAGTTCCAATGCTATTTCATACGGGACGCACAACAGTCTCCGTAACGTAAATTCTGATCGGAAAATATACTTTCGCCGGTTCGCCGGCGGCTTTCGATGCAGACCGACAGCATCCTGTCGCGCGAGCAGCGCGCGCGATAAATATTCACGAGGCTGCCACCCGGTGCATACACGGTCGCGATGCGCCAATCGATGTCTATCGGTAAGGTGCGACTTCGAGCCGAGTTTCATAAACAACGACAGCGCACCGACAGGTTGGTTAGTTATGATCTTCGCAGAGGTCGGCGCCGAGAAACGAGCGAGAAGTCGAGGAGGCGTGGACGCGACCTTTAAAATTTTCCTGCACCTTCGCGCGATCATGTATCGTATTTGTACGATACAGCAATACACGTACACATTTCCCCCGTTAAGTTATGTTACGCAATTTACAATCATCGTCGATATAACATCTTACGATCTAACTGAGAAAAGTTGCTGAAGATTCGTTTTAAGCGCATGTCAAAAATGATTTTGCCTGCATTGTTAAATTCATATAATGCTAAATTATAGGTATTAAATTTAATTCAGGTCGTAACTATTACTTAATATATCGTCAATTTGACTAAAACAATTAAATTATACAATTTAACTCAAGAAAATGTGTTAAATTTGACTCGAATTTAATTAATTATTATTATTTATATTAATATGGACGTTGTTTACTTTGAAACTAATCACAGAAATGAATTGATTTTGGCAAATGTGGAAGTGAAAAATATTATTTCTAACTTAAGAGATTGAATTGCTTGAACATTGTTCCTTTGATATCTAAAAAAAATATCTAATAATGCATAACAATTAAAATAATATTCCTGAAATAATAACATATTTTTAAGCGTTGAGAAAAACGCTTAGGTATTCTCTCGTATTGTTTTACTTTGCGGTAATAAAATAAAACGATAGTAAGGAATAAAACAATATCTATCAAAAATATTCGAATTTTTTCTAAAAAGATATTAGAATACATTTTATTAAATATAGCTTCTTTTAAGACAACTATAAAATTTCAAATAAATTAGAAAATTTAGTCGGTACTTAGCAACTTAAATAAATCTAGTAGTTAACTACGAATTATTCTGAAAAGCATTTCATATTTCATTCTATATGAATCATCAGTTATAAAAGTTTTAACATACAATTGCTAATCTTGTAATAAAGAAAATACGAATGTATCTCATAAACGTACCGTATTATTCGCATAGTGCTTGATCTACGATCGAATGCGCAGTAGCGCCGTGATGCCTCAACGATAATGATACGATACGTCGTAGAAATACCATCAGTAACATCCGGAATCAACAGCCTTTATTAACATCGCCTCCGTTCAATCTTTATTAGTCTATTCTCTCTCGCGCTCTATGCCGTTCCTGTCGTATAAATGTTGTTTTCCTACTCGTTGTGTTCCTCTCTCGCAGCAAACTCTCGCGCGATTTGCGTAACCAGATAGTAACAATATTTCTGGCCTCTCGCGTAGCCGAGGGAGGCGTCGGGAGGTCTGCATAGTACAACATCAACGGCACCTTTATGCAACGGAGGGAACGCCGTCACTTCGCACGAGTCGACCAGCAGTTTGGGCTCATATTCGGAACATAATAGCGGTGAAAGTAAAGTAAGTGCAGGACAACAAAAGAGGCGATATGCGCCTTCAATTTCTAACGATGCTGTGTAGAAAGCACTACAAAGCGATCGATAACATTCGTGCTATGTAAGTTACTCTCGAAAGTATCGAACGATCATAAGACCCATTAATTAACGTAAAGTTAACTAGTTTATGTTCTTACTGCAATAGACTGCACTACACTTTCCTTCTCGCAAATTTCAAACATATACCTACTTTACTTTAAGTACAAAAAAGTCTACACTAATCTCTATAAAAGCAGACCTTAAAAAAAAAGATCATTTAATGAACGATCCAAAAATAAATGAACACTTGGTTGTAACTTTCGTTAACTAATCAAATTCTCACGTTCTTCTTTCGAGTTTCCAAGATGAGACGCAGATATAATAATCGTCAAGGGAACGACGGAGCCCCAGAAGAGGAAAATTCGAAAGCGCGATAAAGGTATTCCCGTCAGGCATCATTATTGCACTTTATCGTACAAGCTCGCGCGGAGAACACTAATTAAACGCGCGCGATTAGTTAGCGCCAGTTAATTATACAGATTAATATGCAAATGACTTTCCTCTCTCTTTTCCGCAGATCTCCGGGGCGAAGTTGTAACGCGCAGCGCGGCGGGGCGCGGCGTGGCGCGTTTCGCCACGTGGTCTTTTGGGTCGAATCTAATCAACCTGCGCTCGAATAAGAGATACCGGTAATTAATCTCGCAGACTCCCTTAGCAGTGATTAAAGTGAGAACGTCAGTTAGAGAGATTTCCATTCTCGGATACCGCTATGCGTATTAAATTTAGCGTACCACCACTTCTTTGCCACGCATTATCACTTGAGCAATAATGGTTTCGATAAGAATTCGATTTGAACCATTTATCTACCAAACAGATACGAATCTAAATAGAATATAAATTTGAGGAAAATAAATATCTTCCTTAGATTAGTATTGATATTAAGAAAAGTGGGTACTAATGATAAATAATGATAAGATATTTCTCTCGATCAGAAAATTTATTAAATCTTTATAAGTTGTAAAAAAATCCTTAAGAATTTCTAGATTTTCTAGATATTTTTAATCAAAATTCCAGGTAAAATTAAAAAATT
>Ga0157363_1007061_pt1 | contig 10620 bp, 11 predicted proteins | sample AttsexASBM1_FD_111477 | JGI IMG/M metagenome (GOLD analysis project Ga0157363, IMG submission 111477) | Fungus gardens microbial communities from leaf cutter ant in Ribeirão Preto, State of São Paulo, Brazil - Atta sexdens ASBM1 | ecosystem: Host-associated > Fungi > Mycelium > Unclassified ...
ATAAATTCTAACCTACCCTCAAGACTATGTATTACAACTCAAGCTTAAGTGTAAGAGCAAAAAATAAACCTTATATTAGATTAACACAAGAGAATTTAATAGAGTTTCTAGTACAAAGTGTTTACCTTATATATACTAGCTAGTTAGTTTGTGCGAGACTAATACTAACCTATTCTAGAAGCCATGCATTATTCATAAGGTCAAAATATGATAAATATACTATATAATGTTATTGTTCTAGAATCTTTTACATTATTCTATATAACATGTGATTTATGTGACTTTGACTGTGATATGTGTAACAGTTTGTGATAGTCACATGTAATGTCATACTATACCCTAACCTTTTATTATCTTCAACTCTGACACTATATGTATTACAAACTATTAATATGTAGCATAACATCATTGTTTCAGAATTTTCTTTATTCTTTTATGTGATACATGATTGTATAACTATGACTATAATAGGTGTGACCAACTTGTGACAGATGTCATGCCTTATCATAATATAGAATAGTTGTGATATTATGCTTTTTTTTTTTTTAAATCAACAATTTATTACACGGAGCACATAGACAGACTGTGGTAGTTACTTCATAACTACTTACAAAAGAACCAAAACTACATGGAACTAAAATCAAAAATAAAGAGAGACAAAGCTGAAACAAAGAAAAGGAGCAAGCCTATAAGAATATTTGCACTAAAGAGTCAGAAAAAGTGAATACACTCAGATTAGTTTTCAAGAACATGATGAAATGACTTAAGAAGTCTCTTCTCAGATTCCAATAACCCTTAAATCGGCCACACTCGTGAAGGATATGACATCTTGATTCAATAGGGTATAAGCCACAAGAACACTTAAATTCCTCCCTAGGGAAGAACCTAAGTCTGTATTCACCAATAGGAGCATGATTCATAATAGCTCTTGTAGTATGTACACATAAAGAGTTCGAATGGCCAAAAGTTTTGAGCCATGATCCCCCTTTGACATAAAACAGCTCAATGATATTGTTGTTGTTGTCGAGCAGGTCCAAAAATTGATTCCCTTTGAGATCTGAAGTTTGAAACATTATTTTCCAAACTTTTAGAATACCATCACTCTTGCTTTTCTTGCTAAAATCCCATGACGTTTTGCATGGATAGAGTGGAGTCGGATTGAAGGTCTTAGTTTCTTTATTGACCTCTTTGTGAAGATGCTATTTAAGATGGCTTGGACACTCCCAAAACTCAATGGAATTGTTCTCATGATATTTGAAGAAATTATGAAGGTCAGAGAGGATGGCTGCTGACTGAACTTGGTAGAGATGGACAGATGGTTTAAAAAATTTTTTAGCTACATAGATAGAATCAGTGACAACAATAATCTTGGACATGTTATCAAAGTTCGTTACTTGGTTGATGCCGCATCTGATTGTAAAGAGTTCTGCTTCAGTGCTTGTAATGTGAACTACATGGTGAATTGTCTTTATTAAGGTTTTGTTGTCTATATGCATATGCGAAATAGATGTGGCAACATTGTTCTTGATGCTCACATCGGATACTATGATGGTGGTGGAAGGGGATGAAGAGGACTCCAAAACTATGTTGTCAAGCTAGTGAGCATGAGATTTATCGTCTTTTCCTTTATCGCAGACATTGAAAGAAATATGATCTGAGAAATTGTTAATTACTCTAAGTCTAGGAGAGAATTCTGAATGAAGAGAAGTAAAGGATGGGAAACATTTGTTAAACCTATTAGCCATGTCAACTACATGGCCTTTGATGAGTGAACACTGTCGATTGGTGAGGGAATTGAGAGAGACGAAGTTATGAGTTGGGGGGCATTGTATTGTGAGTCTATGAGGGAGTGTACAAGGTAATTAGGAGGTAACTTGTGAGCTCGTAATTGCAATCTTCCACCAAGTTTTTGGAGGTGGAGTTTGATGGGAACGAGTCCTGCGATGGCTTCAATACCATATGACAGGGAGGTTTCGAAGGCATCTAGAATCCATATTGCTACTCTTCTCTGCATTTTACTTAGAGCTTTTAAGTGGTACGCCATTGGAGCATGGTTATAAAACCACAGCTGGAATCCATAAAGTGTGATGGGGAGAACACAGGTCCTATATAGGAGATGTTTCTGAAGAGGATTGATCCTGCAATTTGAATTACTGAGGATTTTCATGCATTTGACAGTGGAAATTGATTTGTTCACATAAAAGTCGACATGTTGATGGAACGTTAACTTTCTATTGAATATGAACCCAAGGTATTTCCATGAGTTATTGGGTCATAAGATAGATCCTTCTAGTGGAGAAAGATCAAGAAGAGGTGGATTGAAGACGCCTTGGGATCTGTTAAAATGAAAATTTTCAGTTTTGGAGTGTTCAACTACAAGATCAAACTTCTCAAGCAAATTGGTCAGTATATTATAACTATAAAAAAGACAACTGTTTTAGATATCAAAAGAATTGCTTTGTGAGATAAAAAGTCCATCATCTACAAAGGAAATGATGGAAATTGGAATTTTTAGATTTTTTAGGCACTTTTCTAAAATATAGATAAATGGCGAAAGATAAAGGGCAGATAAAATAAGCAAAAGTGCAGAACCCTGGCCCACTCCTACATTGACATTGAATATGGGGGACATGAAATTGTTCCAAAAATAATTAGTCTTTCTGTCCACAAGATAGTGAGCAAAGAAGGAGACAATATGGTTGTCGAAGCCTGCTTTCTTCATAATGAGGGTGAGAAAGCAGTGGTTAAGCAAAGGGAAGAACTGCACAATGTCAAAAGCGAGAGTACTTGTTGACAGGTTCTTGACCCAACCTATTCGAATGATATACATGAGTGCTATATCTACATCTATTGTGGATTTGAACTTTAGACCACTGAGCTGGCTAGGATGGATGAAGTTGTTTGCTGCCATGGCAAATTAGAGTTTCTCTCCTATAACTTTCTCGATAAGTTTGCCCACTGTGTTAAGTAGGACAATGGGTCTGAAAGATTTTGGTGAGTCATAAGATTTCTTGTTCGGTTTGGGAATGATGATTGTTGTAGATCTCTTGAAATGTGACGGCCAATATCCTAGTTTAATACAGGCATTAGCGATGCGAATGATGGTATCCAGACATTCATTGTTTTTGAGAATGATCTTGAGATGACTCCATGACAACTTGTCTGGGCCAGGTGCAGATGTGTTGTTACAGTTGGCTATAGCGATCCTGAATTCTTCTCTTGAAAACAAAGGCCAAGGGGAGGTCAGTTTGTCAATGATTTCATCAAGAATTTCAACATCAACCTAACGATAGAGAGCTGTATTGAATGTGGAATAAAGAGCATTCCACAAGTCGTCGATGTCAAGGCATTGTTGATCATTATACTTGATGGCTTCAATGGTGGGCAATTTGTATTTATTGACCCAGTTCATGAGCTCCCAAGGTCCTCGTTTTTTGTTAGCGATTTCTTGAATTTTGATGTCAAAGAATGATCGCTTAGTAGTTTTGACTTTGTTCTTGAATATTTTCCAATTTTCAAGACTTCTTGTCATCCTATAGTTGCTCAATGCAAGACTACACTCCTTGTTCCACCAACTCTTGGAGTGTCTTGTGATCTTGACTTGTTTTGAATTCACTCTCCATGTATTTTCAATTTTGGATGCAAGAGTGTTGGTAACGCCTTCAAGTAGGTAGGGATCAGATAAGTCAGAGGTATCAATGTTCTTGATAGCATATGAGACATCCTTGATAAAATTTGCTTCCTCCTCGCTATTTTTTGCAATGGAGAACTTTGATGAAACAATGTTTTCTTCTGCAATAGGGATTAACACAGTAAGAGGAGTGTGGTCCGAGGAGAGTTGCCAGTCAGGATGTATGGAATGGTTATTGAGCTTAGTCAAACCACTTTGTAAGAACATAAGGTTGATGACCGAATTTGAATTACCAGCCATGTCCAAATATCTAGTAGGAACACAGTGAGTAGTGATTGACAGATCTAAATTAAAAGAGTCTGCTATGATCATAAGGTTGTCACTTATAGCTGAGTGGTGAGGGAAAGATGGGTCCCAAATACTATCTCTAATATTGAAATCGCCAGTCATAATTAATAGGTTTAGAATGTTTGCCTCAGTATCCTTGAGATACTTTAAGGCAGAATGAGAGGAATGAGAATAGATGTTCATGATCCAAAAAATGACATTGTCATTGAAAAAGAAAGAAAGTAAAATATCTCTGTGATTAATAATGTCTTTTCAAAGAGAAAAACAGAATGAAGAGAGCCTGATATTGATAGTCATTAGTCGAACATAGTTCTCTAGCAAAGGTGAGCCAATTAGGATGATTAGGAATGCCTACTAAAGAGATGCCTTCGCAATTCTTTGAGCTGGAAATGGTTCTGAGTGTAGTTCACAAGGGTTCTTGGATGAATATGATATTGAAGCTTTGATTGACTTCAAGAATGGTGTTGATGAGAAAGTTATTCTTTTGAACATTTTATGAGAATATCTTCAAGTTCTTCAAAATTATATTGTGATGCCGTTCACAGCTGAATGAGTTGAGTTTCTTCAGTTGTCCCAAATTTTAGCATATTCTTTTGCATGCCATTCCTTATTGAAACGATGCTTCCAAAAAGGACAATCATTTGAATCAGCTTGGTGTTCACCTTTGCAGTTAAGGCACTTGAACAAGTGGTGGCATGGTTCACCCTTTTTTATCTCTAACCTGGGAGGGTTAATTTTACCGTTAGCTTTACAACACCAAGCAAAATGACAATGATGTTCCAAAAGGTGAGGACCATTGCACCTCACACACTTAGCCCCTTGAATATAGCAAACACCTGCCATATGGCCCCACTTCCAACAATTCTTGTATTGTAGTACTCTTAGGTTCATGTTTGCACCACAAACTGTTGTGATGTAGCTACCGATGTTGAACTGATGATTGATGATTTTCTTGGTATTTGATCCAGTTTGGGTATCCCAAATATCGATCTAAATAATGGCCATGTCAAACTTGGGAGACACCTTGATAATATGAGGCTTGGAAACAAGGACAATATTGTTGAACAAGTGGTTGTTTTTAAGGACGCCTTCAATTTTGTCTGAAGAAATATGACTGTTGGTTTTCTCGCTAATGAAGGGAATACCTACAATCTTGAGATACAATTTGGATTGAGGAAGCCTGGCAGCGAAACCTTATCTGCATCAGAAGAAAGTGAGTTTTAAATGTATTTCTCAATTTCTTGGAGATCAGAACCTGATGAGACAATGTTAGTCGTTATAATGATATCTTTGTTCTCTACACAAATGAAATTGGCTATTGTGCTAAATTTGATTGTTTTGAGAGCACGATTGATATTGACTACGTGCAAGCTTGAGTCTTTAATGAATTCTTTAGCGATGTTGTAACTCATTGGAATGATTACTTGTTTTTGTGATAGGCCCTTAGTGGTCATGGAGATCCTCAGTTTGGTTGTGTTGTTTGAACTGTTGATGACTTTATGAACCTGTTCAATTTTCTTGTTTGGGAGGTTTGAAAAAGTCTCCTTGATTTTCAGCATTTCCTTAATGATGTTCTTTGGAGCAGATGGGCTGGGTTGTTTGGTTGAAGAAGTTGCATTTGCATAAGACTTTTTCTGTTGGGGGTTAGTATTCTTTTTGAAGTACTTCAATAACTTATTAACTTCTTTCTGTGTTTTAGCCAGAATAGGGGGGAGGAATGGGGGAATGAATGTAGGTTTTATCATTTCTTTTCCCTTATTGTTACTGTTTGAGTTCTTGGGAACTCGAGGGGTGAATTTGGAACTAACTTTATTTCTAAAGATAGTGTTAGTATTGTCGACATAGAGGTTGTTCTAGTGAGAATTGTAAATAGAAGATAAGAACTCCCATACTGCCTTACCTACACCCTTGAGGTCCTTGATATTATTAGAGTCATTATTGATTAACTTACTCCTGATGTATTTTCTCATTCTTCAAAGGGAATCCTTAATATTCTTGACATCCAACACCAAGTGCTCCATATGTTATGACTCAAAACCCTTAGAGTTGGATTAAGAGGTAACCTTGTATTAGATAACACAAGAAAACTCAATAGAGATCTCCTTACAAACTAATCTACCTTATATACTACTACTGATGGTCCGTGCTCACTACTGTGCACCCTACCCTAAACGACCATGTGTAGGATATGAGGTCAACATGTGGTGTCCATGTTGTATGATGTCATTTGTTCTAGATTCTTTCACTTTGTTCTCTGCATCTTGTGACCTAACCCTAATCTTATGTTCTAAAAATAGAAAAATAAGAGAATAAAACAAAATGAAAATGAAAATGAAAATTAAAATAGAGAAAAACTAAGTCCATCGTTTGTGAACTTGACACCATAGCTCTATGCAATGAGATGGCTCAGAAATCACTGTCCTATTCCTCTGAGTCCAATGCTTGATTGATGTCATAGTTCAAATTGATATTGAACACACTGTTGTCAGGTGTTGAGTTTAAGGCTGGGTCCTTGCTTGGAACATGTTGTTGCAATGTGTTATTAGTTGTGTCAATCACCTTACTGACCTGGTCCTTCTGTCTCCACTGGGATGCATACTCTACCTCAATGTTGCCAATGGAACCAATAGGCTCATCCTCATCCATCCTATCACTGTTCCTTTTGACATGAATGTAATATTCTTCAGAGTATTCGCTTGAAGAGATTGAAGGAAATCTGGGTTTATGCATACTGAGCGACAAAAAGTGATCTCTTCCTTCCTCAAAACTGTTGCCAATGTCGAATAGATTGTCTAATGGGTTGACATTCATGTTGATGTCAGAGTTTGGAGTCAAGTTGTTGGAAATGTTAGCCATAGCAGATGTAAAAGGAGTTATATTCACTAATTCTCTTATAGGCACTACTATTCAAGATGGTGGTAAGATAGAAAGAAATGATGTTTTTGTTGTAATATTATGCTTTTTTTTTATTTTTATTTTTTAAATCATCAATTTGTTACATGGCACGTGGAGGTAGACCATGGTAGCTACTTCATAACTACATACGAAAGGACTGAACTACATGAAGGAGAGGAAAATGAGAAGAAAAAGAGATTGGGAAAGGAGGAAACAGAGAACTAATTGAAAAGAAAACAAACCCAGAACAAGAGAAATAAGAAACTAAAATACTAGTTGTTCCAAGATCAACTTGGGACAACTGATGAAATATTGTTAGTAAAAGTAAAAGCTTTAGGGTTAGCACTCAAGAACATGACGAAATGACTGAGAGTGTCTCTTCTGGGGTTCCAATACCTGTTGTGTCTCATGCATTCGTAAAGAATGTGTCTTCTTGTTTCAATTGGGTAGTACCCACAGAGACACTTGAAATCTTTCTTAGGGAAAAATCGTAAGTGATATTCGCCTATTGGAGCGTGATTTGTGATAGCTCTTGTGGCTCTAGCGCATAGCGAATTGGAGTGTCCAAAGGATTGGAGCCAAGGACCCCCTTTGGTGTAGAACAGTTCAATGATTTCTAAGTTATCATCGACAAGATCATAGAATTGTTTGCCTTTTCCATCCAATGCTTGAAAAGTCATCTTCTACAGGTTGATGTAGTTGTCGCTATCGACTTTTTTGCAGAAGTCCCAAGAGATCTTGCTCAGGAGTACTGGTATGGGTTTGAACACTTTTGAGTCTTTGTCGGTGGATTTGTGAAGATTCTACTTGAGTCAACTAGGGCATTCCCAAAATTCGATGTGATTTCCTTGGCAAGTGGTGAAGAACTGCCGAAGTTCATTGAGGATAGCTGTCATGTGGATTTGATATGAATGTGACTTGGTATCGAATATCTTCTTGGCTATGTGGATGGAGTCAGTGATGACAATGATCTTAGAGATGTTTTCTTTGTTGCAAGTCTGACTAAGTCTGCACCTAATAGCGAAGAGTTCTGCTTCAGTGCTGGTGACGTAGGCCACATGATGAACCGTCTTGATTAAAGGGTTGTCTCATATGTGGATATGTGAGACCGAAGTGGTTATGTTGTTCTTAATGCTAGCATCAGAGACTACAATTGCCATGTGAGGAGACATTGAGGATAAAATCGTCATGTCGTTGAGTTGTTGAGAGTGTGCTGAGTCGTTTTTCACTTTACTGGCTAAATTGAATGAGAATTGGTCTTGAAAGATGTCAATGATTCTAGAACCCAGGTTGAGTTCTGGGTCGAGTGGGGAAAATGATGGGAAAACTCTGTGTAGTTTGTTATATGAGTCTATGAGGTGTCCTTTAACAGAGTTTTTCTGGTGATCAGTAAGTGTATTGGTCGAATAAGGGAAAGGCTTAATATATGTATTTGGGGAGTCATCTATGAGGGTCTTGATGAGATGGTTCTCTAGGAGGACAACAGAGCAAAGTTGAGATCTGCTTGCAAGTTTATGTAGGTGGAGCTTGATGAGGATAAGGCCTATAATAGCTTCGAGTCCTTTGGTAGGAGATGTTCTGAAGGCACCTAGAATCCAGATGACAGCTCTTCTCTGCATTTTCCCCAGTATTTTCAAAGGGTATAAGAGGGGGGCTTTGTTGTAAAACTATAATTGGAACCCATATAGCACTATCGGTAATATGCAACACCTGTATAGGAGGCGTTTCTGGATTGGACTAATTCCTCATGTTGAATTCCCAAGAAGCTTCATACATTTGACCATGGAGATGGCCTTGTTTGAATAAAAGTCAATGTGTTAGTGAAATGTGAGCTTTCAGTCAAATATAAACCCCAAGTACTTCCATGAGCTTTTGGGACAGAGAATTGGCCCTCCTAAAGGCAAGAGGTCGAGGGGAGGGTGGTTGAACATTCCATGGGATCTATTCAAGTGAAACATTTCAGTTTTTGAATGTTCGATACTGAGTCCAAACTTTTTAAGGAGACCAGATAGTACATTGTAACTACAGAAGAGTTGTGAGTTAGAAATGTCAATAGATTTGTTCTAAGAGATGAATAGACTATCATCAACAAAAGAGATGAGAGAAACTGGGATGTTAAGGGTTTTTAAACGCTTTTCTAGAATATATAGAAGAGGTGAAAGATAGAGGGCAGACAAAATAGGTGAGAGAGCAGACTCTTAGCCAACTCCCACATTTACTTTATATATAGGGAAGGAGAATTCGTTCTATAGATAGTTGGTTTTCCTTTGGACTAGGAAGTCTGCGAAGAATGAAGTGACTTTGGGATCGAGGCCCGCTTTCTCAAGAGAGAGGGTAAGGAGGTGATGGTTGAGAAATGGAAAGAATTGGGCGATGTCGAAAGCTAGAATGCTAGTAGTTCTATTCTTGACCCATCCTGATTGGATAACGTGAGTAAGCGCAACTCCAGTGTCTGAAGTGGACTTGAACTTGAGGCCACCTAGTTGACTGGGATGAATGAAGTCATTCTTAACGATATGGAATTGGAGTCTGTCAGCGATGATCTTCTCGATGAGCTTTCCAAGAGTGTTTAGGAGGACAATGAGTTGGAAATGCTTGGGGTTGTCATAAGCTGGTTTGTTTGGCTTGGGAATAATAACAGTAGATGACTGCTTGAAGTGATTTGGCCAGTGTCCTAAGTTAATACACGCATCCGTGATATTAATAATGTAGGCAAGGCATACATCTTGTTTTAGAATGGCCTTAAGGTGACACCATGTAAGCTTGTCGGGGCCCAGAGCTGAGGAGTTGTTGCACTTGACTAGAGCTTGTCTGAATTCTTCTTTCAAAAATGGGACCCAATTCGAAGTGGGTTTGGATCCAATCTCATTAAGGACTTCTACGTCAATTTGGCAATGGAGAGCAGTGTTGAATGTGGTGTGAAGAGCTCCCCAAAGGCTTTCAGGGGTGATACACGGTTGGCCTTCATATTTGATGGCTTTAGTTGCAGAGGGTTTGCGCTTGCTAACCCAATTCATCAACTTCCATAGACTACGACTCTTGTTCGCAATTTCTCAGATCTTTGAATCGAAAAAGGATCTTCTGGTGTCCTTTATGACTTTCTTGAATGTCTTCCAGTTTTCCAAACTTCTTGACGCTCTGTATTTGTTGATGGCTTTTTTACACTCATTGGTCTACCACTGTTTGGAGTGTCTTGTGATTCTCATTTGTTTCGTGTTTTTGTTCCATGCTTGATTGATTAGCAAATTGAGATTATTGACCATATTTTCGAGACACTCCTTGTTGCTGATGTTGAGAGTGTTTAGGTTTTTGAAAACCGAAATGACCTCTTCGATGAATACGGTTTCTTGTTTGCTGTTTTGTTGGATCAAAAGTTTCGAGGTGTTAATGGTCTCGTCTACAATGGGTACGGTGATAGATAAAGGTGCGTAATCAGATGTAAGTCACCAATCAGGATGAATGAAGTGTTGGTTTAATTCAGTCGATCCGTATTGGAGAAACATCAGGTCTATGGTCAAATTTGCTTCTCCTGCTGTATCTGAATATTGTTATGGACTAAGGCCCTTAGGTTTGGACGATAGGACAACTCTTGTATTGAGTAACACAAGAGAACTCGATAGAGTTTCAAGTATAGAGTAGTCTACCTTATATACTAATCCCCATGGTCCGTGCTAACTACTGTGCACCCTACCCTAAATGACCATGAGTAATACATGAGGCCAACATGTGGTGTACATGTTGTGTGA
>Ga0157363_1007063_pt1 | contig 10620 bp, 4 predicted proteins | sample AttsexASBM1_FD_111477 | JGI IMG/M metagenome (GOLD analysis project Ga0157363, IMG submission 111477) | Fungus gardens microbial communities from leaf cutter ant in Ribeirão Preto, State of São Paulo, Brazil - Atta sexdens ASBM1 | ecosystem: Host-associated > Fungi > Mycelium > Unclassified ...
TTTAAAACATGATTTTTACTAACCTAATTTAGAAACCATCAAAATATTTACCAAATTTTTACCAAAAGATTTTTACCAAAAATAATTTAAATATAATTTACCGAAATATAATTTAAGTATTAAGCTCTAACTCAGATAGATAAGGGTTCGTCTCTCGTTACTTATTATTTATTTTAAATTTCATGAATCAAATTTCATAAATCGAAGGGTCAAACCACTACTAAAACAAATGTACAATAATTATTATAGAACACATTTTATTGCTAGCATTGCTATTGTATTGTTTTCCTATGTGTTGCCACCTATTGCGCATAATATTGTTACGCTATGTATTGCTATGTATTACTAACATATTGCTAATACTGCTACTGCTAGAAATGCCTGTTTTATTACTGTACTGCCATAATATATTTCTAAAGAAATATATCCTACTGAGATTTCATAGTGGTTGATCCCTCGACATAAATAAATTACTATACTATAAATGAAATAAGATAATAGAATTTATCAATATTTAAATAAAGTGATTTTTGTATACAATTTGTATACAATTGTGATGAAAAATCGTTTAAAGAATATAAAATAATCTGCAAAAGCTCTTTAAATTGTTGTCATTAACGTAAACAAGTTACATATTATATTATTACATGAAATTGGCCTCATTTAACTCAGTTGCTACGTAACAAAAATAAGATCTCTTTATACCAGAAGATACGCTTTGTTTCAAGTAAAATCCATTTCCGTGCCGTATTTATAATCACCGGTGGAGGAAGCAAAAGGATACGCGCACGAGAAACCGGAGTGATTATACGCTGACAAAGCCTCCATAGTCGTGTCGGAGTAATGCTACTACCGGTCCGCCTACTCTCCCGAGATTAGCGAGCTCTAATTAGCGATCGGATGTTATAATACGAGGAACTCCTAGTCGATCGATCTATCATCCGATTTCCCATTGACGCGACCGTCATTAATGTACCACCGTTCCATCCCCGAATTTCATAGTCGCATTTTCGATTCCGACGAGAAATTGACTTCGCAGTTAAATTTCATGCGCGGGATTATAAAGTAAACGAATTATCTAGCTTAAAATTTTACCAAATATTGCGTTAAAATACTTAGACTTATCGTGTAATCTTAAACTGAAAAAAAAAAAAAACAGTTTTATTGAAATATCTAAAATTTTAGCCGGATCCAAATCTTAAAATAATTTTATTGGACAATCAAAATAATTATGTAGAACGCTCAAACTGGTTGTTAGAATGTCAAAATTTTTTGTAGTATTTCATATCATGCTTGAAATTCCTATAAAATTGTTTTGATTTAACAAAATTATTTTCAGATCTGTTCGTGATTATTAAATTTTTAGATACTTCAGCAAAAATCATTCTTTTAGTGTAGATGTAAGAATACGTGGACGCTAAAATGGATATGTATTCGTAATGAATACACTGTTTACTTGAGCAATAAGCTTTTACCTAGTGATTTTTCTCGCAGGTATGAAATTACGTAAAAATTACATAAATTTGTCTTTACTAGAATCTTTTATTAAAACGGCTTAACCCAATTCTATTCAGGTTCATTAAATGGATTGGTACTCCGATAGTTGCAGTAAAGAAAATTTCTTCGCAAAGGTAAGGCAGGCCCATTAACCGAACGACTTCTCAATGGTCGGATCGCGTTCACGTGCATACAGCTGAGAAGAAGGAATAAAACGCAATGAAGATACCATCCGTATGTAATTGGACGTATTCTCACATAAGACGGTTGTAACTAGCAATTTCTGAAATCCTTGGATTCCTTTCTCCTTTTAAAATACAAACGGAATATTTGCGCTACTGTGTCAGAAGGACAGGCTTCCGCCTGGGAGGATCTCGCGTTTTGATGAAATTCAATAATGAACCACTCGGGAACCGGTGCCTCATCTGTCACAGACGAATCGCGATTTTGTCGACACCACGCGCGATGCGCTTTATGCGCGTCACCCACGACGAGATAATATTAGCGACGCTGTTCAGAATAGCCGTAGTTATTCGTCGAGCAAGAGACCCGTCATTTATATCCGCCACTCCATTTGATACTGATGGAAGTACAGGCGGTGTGGCGCGGCGCAGCACGACACATAGAGAAGCAGCGCGATATAGCGATTATGCATTTGCAAGGAATGCGCGGCTCAATGATGGCCCCCAAGGATAATCCGTCTGCCTGCCTAGACCCTTGAGATTAGCACGGGCGCTAATTAGACGAGACATTACACACGCCGGAGATACGGAGATACACTGACTAGCAGCGCCTATCGATCGTTACATTTCGTCGACGGCGGAAGCTGCTAGTATAACGCGCGTTTCTCTCAAAACGATCTCAGAAAAATCGCGAAAATACCTTATGCGAATCTTTCTTTCGTAACCAGTTGTATGAGACGCTCCGAAATCATGCACTTTCTTTATATCACAAATAAGTAAGAATTCTCGAAAAATTCATGTAACATTATTCTACGAAATGGCGTTATGAAAATGATTTTTCATTTTGGAAAACGCGAAGAACGTTTTATTCAATTTTCCGAAGTATTTATACAAATGTCATTGTGATATAAAAATACAATAACAAAAATTATAGCTTGGTTTTTAAAAATAATTAAGATTTAACAATTAAGCCGACATGTCGAATTTTCGTTACAACCATCGATATCAATCGATGAAAATCAATGATGAAGGAAATTCATTAGTAACACAACATACGCTAATTAAATAGCCTCGCAACCCCCACTCTACACGGCGGACGCGCGTTCTACAATAATTACTCAGTCAGATAATTAATCCTCAAATGCCGAAATTCGATGCATTTCCTATACGGACAAATGCGTTGCGAAGGGAGATCTAAAACGACACAACGCCTCGGGATACGCGGTATCCTCAACACGCTCCTGCAAACGGAACACGTAAAGAGCGTATTCGCGTGTGTATACGTGTACCTACATAGCGAATGCTCTAAAGCAACATCATTACATCGTTGCCCGCATATTACCTATTTGACGTTTATATCACCCTTGCTTCGTTATAGATTGCATTAATCATGTTTAACAGATTTTAATATAATATTTAATTATACCTAGTAATTAATTATACCTTTTGTTATATACTAAATTAAATATATCTAGTATATTATATTAATAAATTTATAGTAGCTTTTAAAGAAAAACAATAAAAATCATCAGTATCTCAACTAAATAATACGAATATTTTCATGTGGTAACATAAACGTCGTGATACTTTGAGAAAATATAACTTAATATACTCATATATAACTTGACATCTTCGATTAAAATTTTATTTCAAAAACAAGAGAAGGGCAGACGAAGTTTATAACCGATAAGCGACTCACATAGATTTTATGCTGTCTACAGGTAAAAGGATAGCTTATAGATATCGCCTATTGTTGTTTACGCGTAAGCACCCGATGTATTATCCAATACTTCGACTTAGTCGGTAAATGAAGAATAAAGATGCTATACTATACCATTCTTCAAAAATATTGACGCCTATACCTGCCGAGTATACTCGTACTCTTGCAGAAAGTTTTGACAGAACTGATATTATAAACTATCGATCTTTTTGGAGTATCGGACAGTATGATTGCTTGTTCTTTGTTTACGAGCTAAGTAAGAGTATTGAATATCGATGTTTCCCATGGCTGAATATGCGACGTGCAGAAAATGCGTGAGGGTGTGCGTAACGCAGGCGATGATTCGCGGTGTGAGAAGAGAGCGGGTATGATTTGCGAGACAGAACAATTTCCGTTTCGCGGAAACGTGTAACGCGCGCGAAACTTCTACGCAAGTTTCATGGGAGCTGGCAAAAAAGGGTGGGGAGATGGGGTCGCTGGCCGACGGGGATGGTAGACGCGGGAGGTAGTTCGATGGATAGGGGTGTTACTGAGGGTGCAGTGGAAAAAGACGCGCACACCTTGAGATTCTGAGAAATGGGTTAAGGAAGCTCCTAGAATCCGCGGAATATAAATCATTTCCGACGGCAGTAATTCGATTCTCGCGAGTCTTCGGAGGATCCTCCGGGGGTGCTTCGCCACCCCTTTTTTGTCTTATTGCGAGGAGAGGATCGAACGGAGTTACGGACCGCCATTCAGTCTGAATCCATCTCGTTGTAAAGCACAAGACCACCACCAGCTAACGGAAGTAGATTCTCCTGATTTATAAGTCGAAGTGACGAGAATCGTGGTGATCATTTAGATGACAACTGGAATGACCCAAACACTGCGAAATGCGGAAATTTACGCAATTCCAGAAAAGAATCGCGTACTGCAGCGATGCCACGAGCAGAATTAATTGCGAATAACTCATCCTCGCGCTTGTTGAAGAATAAATTATTGGAAAAAAGAGATTGTGAAAGAATTATGATACTAAATATCCTCTCTAACTTATTTCTACTAATAATTTTATTTTCTTAAAACATCTCGCATTTTAGATGATCCTTTTATGTTTCTAGAGTTAGCTGTCCTAGATTATAACGAGGCAAAAATAGATTCAATTGCTGCAGCTTCACGTGCAGCTTCAAAGAAGTCATATTTTTACGCTTCGCTGGAAGCTAAGCTTCCAATGTAGCGTGTCAAACTGTCGTCTTGCAGAATGATTTATGACGTTCCGCGAAAGGTTTGTTACATCGATAGTTTGCACTTCCGCTGATTTTTTTATAATTTTAGAATCTCTCTCTTCTCGCACGTGCCGTTGTACAAGCAGCAAAAATATTCAACGAAATTGGAACGATTATTTTTCTCGAGTAACACGATTATTATAAAAATAAAATCATCTATTTAAAAATTATAATATTAAAATATCAATTACAGTTGCATTTTTTAATATCAAAATAATTTGTAAATTGTATATTTTTTTTACACATACATAAATCACAAATTAAAATTATAATTTAATAATTTATCAATAACACATGAATAGTAATAAATTTGAAACAACGAAAATGTATATCAAATTATTTTAACATGCGTCTTTAACATGCATTTAACGCTTGGTAAATTCCAATTAGAAACCTTGGAAACTTGTGATCTAGATCTCTTGTATTTCTAAACAACGCAAAGTTCGGCAAGTTTCAGTTATTGATTTGTATTAACTTCCAAATATCTACCTTTCAACTACATAGTTACGTCACGATAGAATAGTGGCCAGAAATTTCAATTTGCTTCGAGCAACAAAATGAGTTTGATATTACAATCGCGATGCAAAATTTCATCGGTCGAAGGAGGGGAAAAAAGGAAAGCAGAAGAACTGTGCTCAAATATATGCGCGATATGCGCGATATATTCCAGCACGCGAATCGCGGTGCTCGTTCGAAGAAACGGAGTGTCGGTCGACTTCCGCTGCAGCGACTCGAAACTTCGTTACGTCGCTTCCGAGTTGCAACGACGCGCTCTCCTGGATTTCCACTCGATTTCCTCCGGTATCCGATCGACTTTCCATCCAAAGAGAGCGAGAAGGGAAAAGGAGAGCAAGAGAGCACAAACTGCCCCTATCCACGAGCCTCTCTACCCTTCATCTCTCCCTCGCGGGGGTAGAGAAAAAAATTGAGTTTCAACTCGATCCGCGGGGTGAACAAGAACGATTTGTACGCGTAAACCCTTTTATGGCGGGGGCACAATGGCGGGACGGTAACCGATTCGAGAACAAAAGCAAGGGAGCACATTGAAAAGTGAAAAAAATAAAAAACTAAAAAAAGGACGAGAAAGAAAAAGAAAAAGCTGATTCGCTAAAGAAGTGCAACAGGCGGCGCGAACACGGACTTTCCCGGAAAAAAATCTGCGATGTTTCTCAATGACGATGCAACTTTCCGTATTCGCTTCTTAAAATGACGTTACCAGCGCGCGCTGCATTTCATTCGGTGGTAATTACGTTGCGTGCTGCGCAGCGGAGAATAAAACGCTCGCCCGAGGGAAAAATCCGTTTCACGAGAACGGGAAATATGGAAAAATGTTACGTTGTTACGTGTAGCGAATGCGTGGTCGTTCGCTAGCGCGAAAAAAGTAGCGTATTCGGCCTTTGTAGTCGATCGAATATAGAAAAGATACGGCGAACAGAGCGTATTTTACCGAACTTGTAATGAGCGCTGACAATGTGCTGTTTGCTCGACTGAAGTTTGACATTAAATGCATTTCAACATGCACGTGTAAATAGATAATGTTCAATTATGACATAATTTACTATCGCATCCAATAATTAACGATCACATTTTATGATTATTAATCCCATTATATATTTCATAATTACTTAAAAATGATAGAAACAGAATCTTTTTACTTATATTTACAAATAAAATGCAATGTATCGTGTACAAGCCAAAAAGTTCAGTTTATTAAACTTGCAAGTAAGAAATATAAAAGCTTTTTTTCATTTCCATTGACTCACAAGTGATTTCTTTCCAATAAAGGCGTGCTTGAAAATCGTTCCATGATGAGTCTAGAGCGTTTACTTACTAACGTTCTGAGGCTTTCAACCGCAAGATGCGCGATCGTGAAATACCAGTCGACACTTTACGTCGCAGAAGGCTGAAGTTTCTTTATCGTCGCACATTCGGCGCACGACTGAATTTTTTCCATTTACTTCCGTGTAACCATGCAAAAAGACGTAAGATTCTTTTACATTGCCATAGCATCGATAAAGATAAAATTCTCGACGGAAGTAGTCATACAGAATTGTGACGATTTTTATTTGAATGTAAAGTGGTATAATATCGCAGCTCTCTCTCTCTCTCTCTCTCTCTCTCTCTCTCTCTCTCTCTCTCTCTCGCACAGAATTTAAGTGAAAAAAACAAACTCATCAATTATATATCACTCATAAAGCAAGACATTACTCGCTTAAAAATTATTTTTATTATTTTCTAAATCTGAATCAGTGCACCCAGAGAAAAGGTTGCTTCGATTTAAGAAATTTCGGTTAAACGAAAAAAATTTCTTTGATTTAAACATTATTTTTTTAAATCAAATAAATTTTTTCACAAATTAATGAAATTTTTTTTTAATCGAAATTTCTTTAAATCGAAGCAACCTTTTCTCTGGATGTGATAATCAACTGATATCAATATATGCCATTGGTAATGAAATCTCTATAACTTAGCCAATCTTTGTAATGTGATCTCTAACTGATCTCATTTTAGTGCACAAACGGATATATAAAGACGGTATTGAAATTAACGTGCAAATATCGGTATTTTAATTGTATAATGCTCAAACTTTCTTCCTTTTTTGTTGAATTTCATTGATTATTCAGTGTCAGCCAAATATCCCACTGGGTAATCAGTGAGTGTTCACTATATAATTCATATTTAAACAGTAAAAAAAATTACTTTATTTTTCATCATGTTAAATAGTTGACGATTAATTTCGAGAAAATAGATGTTGTAAATTGCGAGTTGATTTCCGAAACACAATATTTGATTAGTGCAGCAGTTGTTTACGAGCGAGAATTTTACACGTAATAAACACTGAGAATTCTTACGAGCATCCCGCAGCGAATCCGAAGTTCCCTGTTTCCTGCTCACGCCTCGGATTCACCGTTTCCTTTCCCTGTAAAGCTGCGAGAGAAAAAGAAGGAATTGCTTCCGAATCGTGTCTAGAGTGTAAAAATAAAGTTAAATAAAAACAGAACCGCCGGGCATCGAGAAACTAGAAATTCGCTTGCCGATTTAACCCCATCAGTCCATCGAGTAACATACGGCTCGTAAATCGATTTTCTTACGTGATATTTGGGTCACGTGTGACAAATGAGCTAATCTCTTGCTATCCACGGTGAGAACATATCTAACATATTAGTCTGTAATAATATAGTCTTTCCTTCTCTCCTATTGAAAAAAAATATAGTCAATTTTAATAAATATTCAGTTGAATACTGCCAACTAAATATTTACTGTATATATAAATATAAAGATATATATATTTGATACAAGAAATGTTAATTTGATTTAACAATCATTTTTTTTATTAAACAAATATTTATTTACTGTAAGTAAATGTTTAGTTGGCAGTATTGAACTAAATATTCATTAACTATATTTTTTTCTCAGTGTAAGGAATAATCTCAAGAAATGTAAAGGGAAAACAGTGACTGACAGGAACAGTTTGTAAAAGTCAAAAGCTTTATACATTGATCAATAATAAAAAAATATTTCTATTGATCATTCAAAGTGAAACAGAAAAATGTCAATAATATTTTAATAAATTTCCAAAAAAATAAGGCAAGCTATTGCAAAAAAAGATTATATATTATAATGAAATAATATTATAATGTAATTTTACACAAAATTATCATAGATTCGCACAGATTATCAGTTCGTTCATACAATTATATTATGTTCGAACAATGAAAAATTATCAGAACGCGCGCGTCCGACGATTACGAATAACTCGCCGAACACGTGTATCCCGACACGAGAGGGGACGGGGTTAAATAAACGGGCGCGTTAACCATGGGTCATGGACGATGGTTTACACGCGTCCATGCACCCTTGCAAACCGCTCGCGAAATCGCGACATGCACGCGACGCATTACGCGAATAGATGTCGGGACTGATGAATGCGCGGAAGATTTATATCGAGCTGGCTGCAGGAAATAAAAGTCTGGGTGAAGTGTCAAATTTTGATTAAACTTATTCACCCATAAATAACGCAAGTATGCGATAAAAGAAATAATAAGAATCGAATGATGAGACAATAAGGAGATTCGATCGTCAGAATTGATAGAGATTATTGATAAATTTTGTAAAGCTAATAAATCACTGCCAGTGACAAAGTTATAGAATAGAAATTCAATGGATCCTGTCACTAGTGGGAATTATATTCCGTAGAAATTAATCATTACACGAAAAAAAAAAGATATAATTCACATAACTAAAAATATTTAATTGTGAGTAATACAGAAACTTCATCTAAGTTACCTTTATGTGATAGGAATGTATATGGTTGATACAATTTATTTACTTTGATTGTCAACTACATCAAAGTAGTTAGATGTTATTTGATTGTGACAATCAAAACTTGGTTGAGGGATCATTTACTATATGGATAAGTTATATATCCATATATAGTCAATTATAAAGCATGATATATAATAATAAGAATTAAATTATTAATAAGAATTAATTTCTTTTGTTACATCATGCTATAAATTAAGTTGCAATTTCAAAAAGCAAAAATGACCCTATACTACATTTATAAAAATGTATGTATATGTATATGAAACGTTGTCATTGCTGCAACATAATCTAATCTAAATATTGTATTATGGTTCAAGCAACCACACAAATAATTATTCCATACTTTACTATTTAATCCGGTTGGCATCACCAGATTTCTATGTAGACTATATGTTTTTCATGAAAATACTAACTCGGGGTGGATAATTTGCAAGGTTCGGGGGATGAAGCAACAAAATCGGATTCGTCGGGAAGCACGAGCAACAAAATCAGAGAACCATAATCACTCGAGATATTTCGAGAATTAACAATTTATAGGTGGTGCGCTGACTCGGATAGGCTAGGTGATTTTCGAGGATAGGGGATGAAACAACAATATCAGGAAATGAGCAATTAATTAGCAACAAATTAGCACAAAAAGAATATGTCATATTTTTTTACTTTTTTTTTATTTTTTTGTGATTGTGCTAACTTTGTTCTTATGCTAGCACAGCTATTGTTTCTTCGGAATTAGCTAGAGCAACAAAATCGGGAATAGAGCAACAAATTAGCAACAAAAAGGAACTAAATTTCTGTGCAACTTTTATTCGATTGTGTGGCTGAAGTGGCTGCGTCAGCTTAATAGATATCATTAATGAATATGTGTAATATGGTCCCCAAAATACATTTCTCACGCATAGTTGTTTATGCTTGTCGCTCGCAATAATTACCATATAAATTATTACTAACGATAGACATAAACAACTATTCGTAAAAAATGCGTTTTAGAGATTATTATATACATATTCATTAATGCGTTTTAGGAATGATTATATATATAAATTTATAATATATTATAATATATAATATAATATATATAATATATATAAATTAAATCTTTATATAAGAAATCGATTAGAATAATGTTTTTATTCGAACATTGAAAATAACCCAATAGAGGTTGAAACGTACATTTAATTATTATTTATTATTCTCACAGAAATATATACATTTAGAATAAACATCCAGTTTGGCTCGTAGCTCTTTCAATTCAATTTATTATTTATTGTTTTAGTTAAATTAACGAGATATTGAACAGTGGGTGACTTATAGGAAAGATTAAAGATAACTTAAACTGAGTGTAATGTAATATTAAAATTTAACAGTGTATGCACAGTAAATTCCACAATTCAGAATTAAGTTTATCCTAATCTATCACAACTTATCCATTTTAAAACAATGGATGCATGTTATATATACATTTATCAGTTAATTTTTATTAAATTGATTCATATATGCATTTAGATATATGTATGGTATTAATAAAATTATTACATATCCGTTGCCTCAATAAAAACATTAATTCATCACTCACCAATCGATGCGCAACAGTGGAGTTAAATCTGCAACGTCGCTACGATGATTCTGTAACAAA
>Ga0157363_1007064_pt1 | contig 10619 bp, 6 predicted proteins | sample AttsexASBM1_FD_111477 | JGI IMG/M metagenome (GOLD analysis project Ga0157363, IMG submission 111477) | Fungus gardens microbial communities from leaf cutter ant in Ribeirão Preto, State of São Paulo, Brazil - Atta sexdens ASBM1 | ecosystem: Host-associated > Fungi > Mycelium > Unclassified ...
GTCTTATGAAGAAGTAAAAAATTGGATCGATTCGTAGATAGCCTCAAAAGATGACCAGTTTTTTCGACGCGGGATTCGTACGCTACCCGAAAGATGGGAGAAAGTAGTGGCCAGCGATGGACAGTACTTTGAATCATAAATGTATAGTTTTTTACAATAAAGCCTCGAATTTCGGAAAAAAAACGGCGGAAGCAAAGTTGTACACCTAATATTTAAAAAACTGTGGATTCATATCTGTCATACTGTTAAAAGCAAAGACAAATCTGCTGTATAGAGAGTTCTTATCTTTACCCCGCAAAAAAAAACGCAATAAAATAATAAGCTTTAAGCCTTAAGGAATTGATCAATTTCTTAATGCTTAAGGTTTATTCCATTATATTTGCGGACTTATGCTTGCATTATAAAGCTTTTAATAATATGTAAATCGTGTCTGACGCTCACCAACAATCAAACGTAATCTTATCATGTATCTATGAGCCGTGAAGGACTGAAACTTACGACACATACAAAAACGTAAGACAGTAAAATGTAAGCAATAAGGAAATAATAAGGAAATAATAATATTGGATTTGCTACTGATTTTATGATTTCTACTGTGATTAGCCAATTTGCTTACTGCTTACGTGCCTTATGTTTTTGTATATGCTTTATTTTGTATGTGCCTTAGGCTTTATAAGAGCTCGCGATAGTCGCGACTGAAATATTCTAGGTGCCTCATTTGCTTTATTCTACCCCTCAGTCACTTTGAAAAAATATCTTATTTTGTTTACTAGAATATCGATAAAAATCAAATATTTCATCTTTATTATACATGGATGTAAGAAAAAACACATAGCACAACAAAATGTTAATTATTTAATAATTTAATTATAAAATGCTTACGTATGCGAGACGAAATCTTTAGTACGAAGGCACAAAAAACACAAAACACTTCTAGATTAGATTAATGATTGCAACTGCGACAGCTACTACTTGATGGTCTGTGACTATACTGCCATTTCAAAAATTACAAATGTAATCTCAGAAAAGGACAGTTCATTTTTAATTTGTAAAGTTCAAAACTATTCCTGTACAAAACTGCCTCCTACTTATAAGATATAATTTGTAAACAGTACTTAACTGTAAATAATGAGTGGTGCTTTCTAGCAAGCAACAGTGATACAGTGATCATATCATTTTCGTTTAACATTAACAAACAACAATGTAATGATTCATTGTGTGTTACACTATATCATCTATGTCTCTTGCTGAAAAGCACTCTATGAACAATCCAGAAAATTAAAAATTACAAATGTAATCGTGTTTCGATTTTGAATTTAAGTCTTCCTCGTGCGAAAGTTAGGTATAAATTATTATGTAGTGTGTAATAATATGTTACATGTAATACATGTAAAATTATATAAGTTGCCTAATAATACTCTTGAGATTTTCATTGGCACTTTCCATACAAAAATTATTCATAACCCGTTTCGCGAATTAACTTCATTCCAAATCTATTCTTAGAATATCAATATTTCGTGAACATTGCAGTTCACTTCATTCAGAGCGGGGAGCAATCCAACTGAATATTTCTTTAATTCTTAATTATTCAATATCTACAAACTTTTTTTTTAGCACGACGTTGATATAAAGAAATTCCTATCCTTTAATATGAGTTTAATATACTTGAATAATACCTTTCTCTTCTGTTTTGTCGACATCGTTTTCATAAATGCAGTAAGTAAAAACTAGTACACACACATAACACTAATCATTTTAGAAATATTTTTTATTGCCCGAAGATAAAAGATTTGATGTTATTTATATTAAGTAAAAAATGGGTAGAGAAGTTTTCAATAAAATGATAAATGAACCATATTTGATCAAAGCATATCTCATTTAATAATATTTTTGTGAAATTTGATTGTGAATTTTTTGCTTGAATTTGTAATTAAAATTTACTGATAAAAAAAAAATTACACAAAATAATTATTATATGCTAAGACTAGCCTTGACCGAGTATGATTTTTATCATTTGTATTAAATATTAATGAATTATCACATACACAGTAGAAAACATTTAGTATTTCTTTAGTTATTTCTGTTAAAACGAATACTAAAATTTTTGTGTTGAATTTTTAACATATCCGAGTTTTAATTTAACATAATATGATGATATTATTTGAATATTTTGTTTTAAATAAAAATTTAACAGTGTTAAAATTTCTCAGTGTTAAAATAACACCATTTATAGGTAACTAAACAAATAACATAAAAATATTGTAATTTTAAAATAAATTCTAAAAATTAATGAATAAAATGTGTATTGATTTAATATGTTACAAATATTTACTGAAGAAATATGTTCCGTACAACAAGTTACATATTTTATATGTAAAAAGATACAGACATTTTGTGTTATTTTTTTTCTTTATAACAATACTTAATTAACAAGACAATGTCGAAAAAGACATGATTTTAATGACGGTGATGTTATGTGACTTAAGTGGGACATAATTATTACGTGATTTTAACCCTTACTGTACAAGATTTGATCTGGCCAACTGTCTGTCTCATCCGTCCAAATATGGGTCATTAGAATCCGTTCATTTTTTCACCTATTTAGAATTCAAAAAATCTCTAAAAATTCATCTACGTACTTGGGAATGTTTTCTACTTTTAACTTTCTAGAATAAATATTAAGTGTGAGAAAAAGTTCGTGGCGTTTTTTTAATGCCATCTAACGGGAAAAATGCCATGAACTTTTCCCTTACCTAATATTTAAAAACTTTATTTTGAAAAATAATAAAATGTAGTATAATTTATAATTACCGAAAGACTAATAAGTTGGAAAAAAATGATTTTTTGCATGCATTTGATTTTAAAAAATTATAATTTTTCATAATAAATGAATATAAAAAAATGAATCGAGAGTTTTGTAGTTTAGATATGAAGTTTTGAAAAAAAAAAACTTTAAATTCTACAAAAAGTTGAATTATTTGAACACATAAATATGAATAATTTTTACAAGAAACAAATAGGAAAAGTCGAGTTAAAATATACATTTTTTTTTATTTTGTTATAAAATAATGTTTAATGAAAATATTGTTTAATGAAAAAGAAATATAAAATGTAAATACTTAAATAATTATGTAAAAAAAGTAACTTGCCTCTATTATTTTATCTAAAAAATAAATAATCTTTTCAGAAAATTCTTATTTTTTACAAAAAGCACTTTGTATACTAATGTTACGTCCAACTCTTGGAAAAGTTTTAATTTTCGGGATCATTCGGATAGACGATGCAGAAGAGTGGAGAGGGTTTGAAGGACGCTTAGATTTTATTTCACAGGTATACCCGTAAAGGGATACACCTGAGAGGACGCACTTTTTATCTTGAATATGGATTAATGTCCTAAAGGGACGCTATAACATCTGTTTCTGACAAGCAGTGCGAATGTTGGTCCGAATTTTGAATCAAGGAACTTAATCCTTATAACTCGGGACTGGACCACGTGCGATCTCTGAAAAGCGATGAGAGGGAGTACGAGGTACTTTTAATTTTACAATAAATTGAAATTAATGCAGGTCATATTAACAATATTTTAGTTTATTATTAAACCAAAAATTACTTAGAATTACAATATTTTAAGATAGTTGTATCTATATTTGCAACTATTGTCATTTTAACACATTATAAGAGTAATCTAGTATTCCTGAATAATTTTGTATTTTTAATTTATCTTATTGCAGTATTTAGTTCTATAAACTAATTACTATGAGCTATTTAATAAAAAGTTGTACATTATGAAACACAGTTTCAAGTGAGTTAAAATTATTAATCGTAGATTTATTAATCGTATTAAATTATTAATCGTAGAATTATTAATTAGTTACAAAAGAGAAGTATACATGTTTTTCGCCAGAATATTAAACCATAGAGCGAGCATGAGTCTATAGTGCATGCATGCGTGCGTGCGTGTCCGCAAACGGAGATGCGATATAAAAATTAATTTAATTCATGAATTATGACGGAGAAAGGGAAGAAAAGATCATAAAAAAAATTAATGAGGATTAAATATGGGAAGGGAAAGCCGGGTAGGAATACTGGAATACGAATTCCAGAAGATTGTCCAGCTGTGGCTCGTTTTTTTGAATCAAAATAATCGGGACCGATTATATAAGCTCCCTGCGGGAAAGGATTCAAGATGCGAGGGAAGCTGATAATAAAATATGTCTCCTGAATAGAATATATCTCCTGGATTTATGGTAATTGTTGCACGGAGGAGGAGGAGCGGAAAGTTTCTCCAGAATTTCCATGCTCGAAGAGGAACTTACAGGAAATGGTAGGCGAGGTAACGGAGAAATAGATTGGCTGGAGAAATTGTGAATTAGTAGTGAAGTATTTGGAAAAATCTGCTCCGTCAAAGCATCTGAAAACGCTAATGACGGAGATCGAAGATGAGGAGAAGGAAGTATTGCCTCTAGTGCGTTTTGACGAGCCGGTCGAGCCGGAAAGATCGGCAGGACCTGTGATCACAGAAGTGATGGAGATTGCGGCGGAAACGCGTCCTCGGCTTGGTCAACCCGATTCCGAAAATGATCTGAATTTTCAAGATACTCCTGGTACGCCTTGGTTCAGGAGTCTACGCGTCTCGAGATAGGCCCGATTTCTAGGTCAACTTTGATACTGACGGGGGTGATTGGTTCAATTTTTCACTGAAAAATGATTTAGTTAGATTCCCGAAGTAAATTATTTGAAAGAAAGAATTTACTGTTTTCTGCAAGGAAACAATAAGTCCTTCTCCCTTCGTCCCTTGACGCTTGGAGCTTCAACAATCTGATCAGATTCTTTGTCGTTTGGGGATGAAAGATCTGGTCTTTAGCAGCAGTGATAGAACGGTCGCCTCACAGTTTGCGTACTGATGTTAATAATTTTCACCAAAAGTGTAACTATATAAAGCGAATTTTTTTCTTTTCCCTTGTGTCTCGCGATATGATTTATATAGATAATTTTTTGTTGATAGTTTTTTGGTAATCTGGTTGAGAAATCGAAGAATCAGGTTCGTAGAATTCTTCCATTTGATATGATTACCATAACTGGTCATTTGAAAGTTGCTCTTACGTTAGCTCCGCCCGCGCTAAGTTTTGATTTACTTCTATTCGTATTGGTGGTAGTACATCACCTTCCTCAGATTCATGGTCGTCCATTGAGTTTCGTTACAGGAGGAAAAATTGTGAATTATCAGTTTCTTTTCTTCATCGTTACAAGTGAAAAAAATTCTACGTTTTATTAAACTACTCTCGCGTTGAGCGATGTGCAAATACCCCTGGATTTCTTGTAAGTCGCAGTTTGTGTTAATTTTTCTCAATATTGGAAGATGTCATTATTAAATTTATGATTCTGTCTTAAGTCTATGCCTGGGACTATTATCATTGAACCCACGTGATATCAGTGTGAGATGATTAAACATTTTATCTTCTTTCGAGTATCATATCGCGCTGTCACCCAAATTATTGCGGAGATCGTTTTGTGGCCGGCCTAGCACCTTGGTAACGCGGTGATTATTTGACGATTTTCTTTTCTACGATGCTCGAAAGGAGATTTAACACTTAATTTCCAATGCGTTAATGCTATAAAAATTTTTTTATCGCGGATTCTAAATAAACATAGTTTTTGGGCTGGAAACTTTCCTCGGATTCGTATTATTGGTTGTATTTGTTTATCTCTTACTATTGAACGTGAGACGAAGAAATCATGGAATCCACTGGACATAACACTAACATGGATCATTAGCATCTCACGCCAACTTAAATTGTATTCACAGGCAGATTGATGACCGGAGTCGCCTCGCCGTACACAGGTCTCTCCCATCACAACTTTTTTTACAGGGAGATAATAAGTCGGATTCATTGAGTTTGCGAGAAACTTGCACGAACAGGAATCACTAGTGATCCAACTTTGTACGATAAGGGTTAAATATTAAAATGTACGTCGTTAGCATTACGTTAAAAATCCGCATCACTGACATCTATACATACATGTAAATGTGATTTGTATGTTCAAATTTTGACATGAAATAGTGCAAACGTTGTTTCCATAAGATTTTATATACAATAATTTATTGATATTCGTTTATTTTTTTATTATTCTTTCTTAATAGAAAATGCGTATAGAACTGATTTAATGTATAGAATTATTTTTCTCTAAATCTTAAAATGAGCCCTTTCGATTTTGATAAAACTAGGCTCGATCATTCGAGCTTTTATGCATAGCATTTATGCATCAAATGATATATTAGGGCTACATTCCAAACAATATACTCTCCGAGGAAAATTTTACTCTACATATTGTAATATACATTACGTGTATATGTATATACTACAGTAGCATTATAAATGTGTCAATTTAATATAAAATTGTTTTTAAATTGTTTCAAAGTATTACGCTTTTATTACGCTGTTAATTTTTTACATCACATTTGTTACTTTCTAATACATTCATCTTATGTTAATTTAACATAAAAATTTGGATGGATCGTTTGAGACATGTAAAATGTGTTAAATTTAACACAAAATTTTTTACTGAGTATCTATTTTTTTTATTAACAACATATTAACAACATATGTCAAATTTAGATAACATCGAGGGCATTTTTTGAAGGGTTTGTGCTTATTGTATATCTATGTGGTGCATTAATACAGCTTTATATTCTGTGTTTCTGTGTTCATCAACTATTAGAATCGGTAAATTTTATTGTGAAAAGATTTTATTATTTTTTCCTTTCAATTACTTTAACAATTTTTATTGGGATAGAAGAAGTTTTTATATTATGAAAAATATTTGATACAAAAATATAGCTATTTTATAATTCTAAAAGTAACTGAAAGTGAAATACTATCAATAAATGTTATATGTGAGCATATTAAATTATGTAAATTGATAGTAATCGATATTTTTGATCTTTTGTGTGATCCTCTGAAAAATTTAGAGCAAAGAACTAACAGATAAAGCATTTCACGAAAAGTGGTATCAATTTGGACCATCCTTGAAACATATATTCAGAATGATTATGGTATCTAATAATTTAAAGATGAAATTGTCTTTCTGAAAAATTTAATTTGTTTCTCTCTTCATTAGCGGTAAGATTAATATATATATTAATAGATCTTGGAGTACATATATTAAATGGGCTAATATTTAATATTATCATCTACATATTAAATGCATGTTCTAACTATTATTCTACTATTATTGGCATGACATGATAACTTGATTCCTCAAAATCAAAGTAATTTTCGGAAGCATTTTTAACAAAAAAGGACGATAAAAATAATAAAAAAATTCTCCAGTTAACAGATACCAATATAACTAACAATTTCAAATAGAAAAAAATGGAGTGAACTTCGCTTCGCGTGAAAAGTCGTGTGTCCCAAAGCAGGGCGAAAAGTGAGATAAAAGCAGTCATGCGAATTTCAGCCCGCTTGCAGCACGATTAATGAAAAGGATATAGGCGCATAACGATACAGACACATAACGCATGCGCAAGTGTACATGGATATGGACTTTTCGTAGTGTGTCTTCTTATACTCTCTTCATGCTATTAATCGTGCTGTAAGCGGGCTGGAATTCGCATCACTTGGTGAAAGTCACTTTGCATAGAAAGTCATACGCCTCGAAGCAAGAGAGGAGATAAGGTGGAAATCGCTTCGCTTGGGAAATCGTGTATCCTTTGAGAAGAGAGGAGGATGGGATGGATATTGCTTCGCGTGGAGAATCATCCGCTCCTAAGAGGGGGAAAATAAAGTCGCTTCGGCCCGCAAGTAGAGGAATAGAGAATATTTTTACTATTGTTCTCGTGTTTTTTACTATGAATGCTTTCGAAAATGACTTTCATTTTAAGGGGGCAAAGTTATCGTGATCGCCTCTTGTTATAAGTTATTATTACTTTTAACTTTTTAACGAATTTATTTTTACAATTATTATTACTTTTAACAAATTTCGAGCTGTTACCTAGAGATATTAATACTTAAACATATTTTCAAATATCGTTCTTAATTTTAAATGTTTTTTTTTAGATTTTAAAACAATCATATTCGATTGCTTTTAAAAGTAAAATGAATTGAATTGACATGGATCTTGATTGCATCGATATCTTGTACACATATTTAACAGGTAATGAAATTGATTATATCAATAATCACATATTATTGCTAAAATTTGTATTACCTGTTTCAGAACAAAACATTTTACAAAATAGAAATGAAAGACTATTACTGATAAACAGAAGACCTAAGTAGATATTATCCAAATAGCATTTCAAAAAATATAAAGTTTCATTGTCAACATGCAATATACAGGAATATCGGAAGTTTATATAATTTTTCTTCAACTTTTTGATAAAATCAAATTACACCATTATATTTTAATGTGTGAATGAAAAACTTAAAGATTAATGGAAGATAACGTAATAATAATATATAGTTTTCTTTCCAAATAAGAAAACTTACTTTAAGCACAATGGAAATGTAGATTCATAGAACACTATTAGTACATTTTAATTTGTTGTAAGTTGCAGTTTTCTGTCTATTGAAGAATACGTAGAATAGCATTAGCACTGCGATTTTTTTGTTATTGGCAACTCTGTGACATACGTTGGCGCACAATTATTGTAATATATAATACCATAAGATATAATCATTGCTTTTCAAAGTGCATGTGTAGCTACAGGTGATACTACTTACCCCTGTAATAAATGCAAGAAATTGTCCTACATTTAATATCTTTCTTAATGTCATTAAACTTATTAATTCCAATTTCTTCGCAATAAAACAGAGCTGTTTCAAATAGTCCAGAGTACTTTATACTGTCGATGATATTAAGTTTCAATACATCTACACAATGATCACAGAAGAATGGTTAATAATTACGATGAATAGACAGAATTATCGTTTTGTAGCATATAATGCATTAATAAAAATTGAATAATAGAACTATTTTATAGAAATGATGCAGATTCTGAGAATAGACAATGGATAGCCATCGATAGCAGTTTTGAAATGCTACTAGAAAACTCAGATGTTTATATTCTTAAAGGACTAATAGAAAAATTAGGCGTTTATATTGTAAAGAAAAACAGCGAAAGATAAAACAGAAATTAGTGCAGACTTAAGCAATCATTCTTACAAATTGCGATACCAAAATAATTTTGATTCATCGCAAAAAGACAATCAAAAGCATGAACTTCCAAAATGTAAATCTGCTGAATAATAAAGCGAATGTATTCTCAGGCAATCTATTATGTCGTCTGATAATTCACACGCTGATAAAAATTTTTCTCATAATTTCTCATAAAATCTTCCATAATTTCTCTTATAATTTTTCACATAAATAATTTCTCTGAAATTATGAAAAATTTTTCAGATTTTATAATATTTCTTTATATTTTTTTTCAACAGCAAGGAATTGGAAATAACATAATTTCTCGTAACAATACAATGAGAAATCATGAGTCATTTTTCAGATTTTCTATTTCATTTTTTTCTTCAATACGGAATGAAAAATATCATAATTTTTCATAACAATTCAATGAGAAATTATAAAACACTTTTCAGATTTTCAGATTTTTCTCATTTTTTTTCAGTAACAAGAAATAAGAAACAGTATAATCTTTTATAATTGAGAATTATAAAAAATTTTTTATATTTTTTAATATTTTCTTACTTTTTCGACAATAAGAAAAAGAAAACTTTATATTCTCTGAGGGCAATCCGATAAGAAATTACGAGAAAACGTTCAAATTTCCTAATATTTTTTCCTAATATTTTTTTAACGATAAGAAATCAGAAATTATATAATGGTAATAAATTTTAAGATATTTACGCCACTATATTTTTCGAAAAAATGAAAATTTTTCATAATTTCTTATGGGAGAGTTCTGAGAAAGTATGATATTCTTGATTCCTTGTTGAAAAAAATATGAGAAGATATAAGGAAATCTGAAAAATTTGTCATAGTTTCTTATAGGATCCTTTTAAGAATTTATGAGATTTCTAATTTTTTATTGTTGAAAAGAAATATGAAAAAATATTTTAAAAACTGGAAAATTTTTTATACTGTCACAATAGTAATTACTTACAAATCGTTAATATAAGAAATTATGTGAAATTTTGAGACGTGAGAAAAATTTTAATCGGGATATATAGACAAAGAGAGGAGTCATCTTAATATCGGATAAGGTACAATACCTATAATCTTGAGATCTTAGGTTCAAAATCAAGTAAATAAGAAAAAATTAAGATATACTATAAAATTGCAATTAACTAATAAAAATTGGGTCAGGTTTAGATATTCTTGAATTAGATATTCTCTAAAAAAATAATTTTAAGGAAAAAGATTTTATTATATAATATTCTTTTAAATTAATATTATTTTGAATAAATTTCTGGAAATAATTATGAGAAAAATTATCAGGTGTATGAAAATATAAAAAAATGAAATATTTTGAATGAGAAAAGCAATTATTCTATGAGTATAAATGACCATCCACACACACACACACACACACACACACACACACACACACACACACACACACACACACACACCCACACACACACACCAACACACACACACACACA
>Ga0157363_1007066_pt1 | contig 10618 bp, 4 predicted proteins | sample AttsexASBM1_FD_111477 | JGI IMG/M metagenome (GOLD analysis project Ga0157363, IMG submission 111477) | Fungus gardens microbial communities from leaf cutter ant in Ribeirão Preto, State of São Paulo, Brazil - Atta sexdens ASBM1 | ecosystem: Host-associated > Fungi > Mycelium > Unclassified ...
AAACTTATCAAACAACCCACGTATATATAATTATAATCCGAAATTTAAGTTTTGGTTTCGGACCAAATATCGAAGTTTCGACCGAAACTAAGAGAAAATTTCGATAAGTACCTAAACTGAAACTGTATAAATTGCAACGCGCCGAGGAGCATTCGAAAAATTATATGTTATTATCAGCTGATCGACGCCGAATGCAAATCAGTCGGCGCTTTTTTCCCTCTTCATCCTTTTTTACTCGCCAACTCGCCACATGTCTAATGCCTGAAATTCCTTATAATTTATAGAAAATTTCCTATAATTTAAGGAATAATAAGATATTAATAAAATCTTATTTTTAAAAGAGTACATAAATTTTATACATCTTGACATTTTCCATTGACTTTCTGAAAATCATACTGTGTTTGTATGATTTATCTATTTTTGGTTTCCGTTTCAACCAAATTGCATAAATACCAAATATTCGTTTTCGATTTTAGCTAGAGGTAAAAAATTTCGGCTAGAAGTGGTTTTGATTGAACTCTAGCTATAATAATATGAATTACAAAAATTAATGATCATCTTTTTAGTTATAAAAAACAATTTTACTTCCCTACGAAATATTACATCATGACCATAACATTTTGCATTTTGACAATAACAGAATGAACAAATTGGTCAATAAACTGATGCAGTCGAGTCAGATGGACAGTTACACAATATGCTTGTTTAATACTTATTTTAAATTCATAGTACAATTTTTCACAAACAGCAAGTAGAGCATATTGAGTACTAGGATCATGTAGTGTTCGATTATATTACGTAAATTTTGTGAATGTAAGAAGATTTAAGAAAATTAATAAAATTCTGAAAAAATATTTTTTATTTTTTGCAATTTCTATGTGTCATGGAAAAGAATGAATATCGAATGCGAACATACTATACTTAATCATGTTCTTGAGCTACGATTTTTAAGTGACCATGACATATCAATAATAACACAAAGAATTGTTCGAATATCTTGCAACTTTCTTTTACTTCTTCCGTGTATTATGTGCATATATCGGAAACTATACATACATATATATAGGATGTCCCGAGATATATCAGTCCAAACTTGGCAAACGTATTCTATTCCACCTTTGTGAAAAATTGACACGTACCGTTAAAAGTTCCATAACTCGCACGATGGTACCTGACTGCTATGGTTGTAGAAAAGAGCACAAAATCGACTGAGAATTTTGAACCGACGCGACGAGCGGAACGTTCGCCGCGCCATTGATAACTTGAAAGAGCACTGTATTTTACGATGAAATCTTATACACGCAATCACAGTATAAATAGAAACAGTAGCTCCACTCCTCTAAATATGTAATTAATATTCTCGTGCATATACATACATGTTATATAACCAACAACATGGCGATTATATAGTCATGTTATATTATAATTAGTTTATTACCATCTGTAATAAATATATAAAACACAGCTTTCGTCGCAACTGAGAAATAAAGTAAATAATGTGTAATAAAATTAAAGATAAAAAAAAATTAAATATATATCAGATTAACTATATTTTATAGCAAATCGGATATTTCGTATTATATTAAAAACTTAACGGAAAGAACGATTTTGTTGAAGTGTTTAAAAATTTACCTAGATACAGGTTTGAAAATAATAATTATGAAGGAACTCAAACAATGCTGCAAAAAGTTTTACAAACATTAAAAAACCAGTTTGCATATAATTATTTTGATAGTCCAACAAAATGATTTTCAGACTTAAATTTTTAGATATTTCAGCAAAATCATTTTTTCCATGTGCTATATATAAAATACTGAAAGTTCTATAAAATAAATAATTTAATATTATACATAAAATTAGCTCATATATATATAATATTTACTATTTTGTTAGATACAATTATTTCCAAAGATTTCTAAACATTTTTATATCACATATTCGTTACAACATTGTTAGTTTCTACTATTCAAATGAAAACTCGCACACAATCAATAATATGATCAATTGTGAGCCACTTAGATCAAAGGGAGTGAACCTATTGTTCTTACTAATACTATGATATAACCTACCGACAGCCCGACACATCGTTCCCAGTACATCATACGCGCGTGTATACTGCCCATGTATCCGCGTGTAACTCCATTACCGGGATCGCACGCCGCAGAATATCAAAAACATACTTCGCGCAATGCGTACGATTTATCAGGAGTACCGAAAACAAGAATTTATCGCCGCTATAAAACTGCCTCGAAAAGAACTATTCTCTCAGACGTGTAAGAAAACGGCCGTAGCTCATTAAAATTTTTATACCGGTAACTTATACATGTAGCATGCTCTTGGCGAGCATACGCTAAGGGTACATTCGCGCATTTATCGCTGATATTACTCGAAATTATTGCAGATAGCTGTCGATGAAAATCGGATAACAAGTCGGGACACACGTTCGAGATCCAATTTTTTACACGTTTCAGCTTCGATATATCCGTGCCGTTTGATACATTTGAATGTTTTCCGTTCTTGCCAATGGCAATATCTCGTTTAGTGAAACTACGTGAAATACGGAAACGTAATTTTTATAAACTCGCCTCGGAAATATATAGTAAAAAGAAAATTGATTAATTATCGATATCTCCTAAAATTATCCGTCCTATAACAGAAATTATGCTTAATCAAATAAAAAAAATATCAATATTAACATAAAAATGTAAAATTAATAATGGAATTATTAATTATTATTAATAATTATAATTATTAATTTTACCGAGCGGCAAAGTCAATATTTACACATTAATTTATATATTGATTATTATTCATGTTATAAATAAATTATCATACTTAGTAATTATAGAATAGACCTACGTATGTGATACTAATAAAATGAAGTTTTTACGAAAGATCCGTTGAATTGAGAGTGGTTCATGTATATTCGTTTTTAACACAATATTGACATTTCACAACATGAATACTGTACAAAAAGATTAAATGTAAAATAGCTCTTGCATTATAAGCGATAAGAGCATAAGAAACGCGCAAGGCACAGTAGAACGAATCGAGTATCGCTCCGACATCGGGGAAAGTGGAACAAGTCAAACCTGTATGTGCAAAGCACATGGATGGCGTATAGCGAATCGAAGCAAAATAAAAACTGAACTGATTATGTATATAAGTGTAACATTCAGACGCAAAATATCCAGATATATCAGAATCATCAAAAAAAACTTATTTCTTCTTCTATTAGCACATTGAAAGAAAATAATATTGTTTCAACAATTATTTTAAGATTATTTTGAAAATAATCTTATTTATATTTACATTTTTTAACTACAATTTTTATAATTACAATATTAATGAAACAAATAAAATTTTATTAAAACAAGAGCATAAATATCTGTTTCATTAATGGTATTATTGTGTGATTAACAAAATTATTTTCAATTAAAATAATGTTGTTGATACAACATCATTTCTTTTTCACTGTAAAAACCATGTAGCAGAAAATTAAGAAATTTTTAATATTTTAAAAATCGTATTGCAAGAGCATTTTATAACACAGAATTGTCACAAAATTAGAAATCAGAGAAATCAAGGAATTCATTAGCAAAATTGAAAACAATCAAGGAAATCAGGAAAAAATTGCGAAATTTTGTAAAATTTTCTGAAAAATTGGCTTAAAATTCTTGACATTAAAGGAGTTTAATATAAGTACATTATGCAATTTTGGAATACTATACCTTTAATACTTAAAAATGCAACCAATGTCTCAGCAATATTAATAGTAATTTACATTGTTATGTTAAATTGATCTCTCAACGAAATATTTAATGATTTCCAAATGAGGACGAAAATATAAAAAAAAATTGTAAAATATTATTGAAAATCAGGGAAAATTGTAAAATTTTGTCTGCAAATTAAGGAAAAGTTATTAGAAAAGAATTTCAGGAAGTAACACAATAAGTAACATCTGCTAATTGAAAAAAGGATTATTAAAATAATTATATAAAACGTATAATATTAATTTTGATATGACATTTGCGAAATATCTGACTCATCTCACTCATAAAAATCAAAGACAAATAACTTTCATCATTCTGTTGATTCTATATATCTGTTTTCTTGCGAATCCGCGATGCATGTACAAGCGTGATGAGATCTCCGCTTGTCAGAATCTACGGTACATGAAATATCGGTTAGCGAACGGTGTAACTGTCAATGACGTCACGCAATGGCACGATTTACGATCTGTACGCACAATGTATCGAATTATTTTGTTGATTCAACGAAACGGTTGGCTCTCTCTATCTTTCTCTCCCCCCCCCCCCTCTCTCTCTCTCTCTCTCTCTCTCTCTCTCTCTCTCTCGTGCTTGCTCTCATTTGACTATTGACATTTCCGTCATTTTATATGCTGCATTTGTCTGATAGACAACATCTCTTCACATGTTTTACGCGATTAATTGGTGCGAACGTAAGCCAGATGATAGAAATATAAAAATATCATTATCTATAGTGCGTATATACGTGACATTTTATTACTCGCTGTATAATATGCATGTCCGAATACGAATATCCGGCTTTTCCCCTGGCAAAAGGATCGCGTTTTTTCACATCGCACGCTAAGTCTATTCCGCGTTTTCATGGATAAGCTGTCCCGCCGTTACATATTCCTGACGGTATTGTTATTCATCGTCCGGATTTTTACGCGTCGTTAGTACGTTTTACTCGGCAAGCGCGAACGCAAGTCGGCCGTTTAATATTTTGTGTCGTTGTTTGGTGGTATGTTGGTTGATGCGTTAAGCCCTGCCGAGTGTCGAATATACAACGGACTGTATATTGGCTCGTATCGCTTTGGGTTACAAAAGCGTGTTTTTACATTTTTACGCATGTGCTCTTCGGCATTGTTGCCCTAGTAACGTTTATGCATATTTTTTTCAGGATTTTTAACGCGACTGTCCATCGAAATTTTAATAGCGCGATTTACGGTTGCTCGGTAAAAAATTGCTCGCTTGATTGAAATGTTTTTATACCTCTCTTTACATTTATCATCGATTATTATACAAATAATTTTGCTCGATGATGGAACATTTATAAATATATCAAATCGTGAAAATTCCACATTGCCTGTTTTTTAATCTGATTTTTTTTTTATTTTACTGCTTTGAAATTTGATATTTTCCATGTTTATTGAGATTATATCTTTATGCATATTTTGCAATATAATTCTCTTTTTCTAAAGGAGAATGATTAAATAAATAATACTTATATTATAATAAATCTTTTTATTTACATTTGCGTAAAAGTAATAGCAAATAGTGACGGAGTAAATACTCACATACTTTTAGTATGTAAGTTTAATATAAGTTAATACGTAAGTTTTATAGTATAAGATGAAAAAGTAGTATGTATGGAAGAAAAGCATATACTCGATTATACTAATATATATATATATATATATATATACCTGATTCTGACTTCTTAAGAAAAGTCACCAATGAAGGGTTATGAAAATATCTTCGCCAAGTACACGTTTGAATGTGCAAGTGAAGTGCATGCAATTCGGAAATTTTGAAAAATGAGCGGTTTGTGAAATATTGATCCACTGGGCCGATTAATAAATCACGACGACAAATAGCGCGGTGGATGACGCGAGTGCTAAATCGTAAGACTTTTACGATTTTCCGTGCAGCAGCGCGCGGCAGAAGAGAGAGAGAGAGAGAGAGAGAGAGAGAGAGAATCGCAAAAATCGGGTGTGTCTCGATGCGAAAAATCGGTGTCAGAATTTATGATAGAAATTACAAGGGCGGAAAGCAGCACACAACTCGCCGTATTCGCCTGAAAAATTGCGCTCGCGTCGTATCAGGTTCAATAAGTCAAAGATACGTGCGCGCGTGAGTCACGATGCGTAAATCGACGCGAAACGTATCGGACACCCATCATCTGCAAAAATCATATCTCGATACGGCGTGAAATCCTTCAGTAATTCTTTTTTCATTAGAAAAATGTCGAAAAATGTCGGAAATGCGTGCGACGAGACTCCAAGATTCCCATGCGGGAAAAACGCAACACGCACTGAATTACCTTTCGTGCGAGCGTCGTAATAAAAATGTAGCTTCGTAAAAATCCACGAAGAGAACTGCGTTGCACATAAATTATGGCGCTACGGAAATATAATTTAAATCATACTGAAAGGTGAAACAAAAATATAATGAATACGCCGAGCGAGTTGAATTAGATTTTAATGCCAACCTGAATTAGAGCGTCGAATGTTAAGCATTGAGTTTTCTCTTTGCTTAGTTGTATATATATATATATAAGTTTCTATTGACTATAAATTTTAAATATATATCCATTTCTCTATATAGACTGTCCTACTTTAATCGTATCTATCAAATTTTAATAAATTTTTTGTTAGACATTTTTTGTTAACATTCTGTTGATTTATGAGATTGATTTTTTTTGTAGATATTTTTATAACTTTTCGCTTGAAATATCTTTGTATAACTTTCAACATTTAATATCTGTATAGATAAATTATGCTGGTAATGTTGTGATTTTTTGTGAGACAGGAATTTTTTTGGCGCTGTTGTTATATAATTCAATCACGAGTGACGCGACTGAAAATTCTTAAAGAATATGCCTTAGCATTACATTTTCTATATTTGTAATTTCAGTAATTGTTTTCCGCTAGTATTACTTTTCTTAAGTTCTGATTCATATGATATTTTTTGTACTAGCAATTAGTGTGTTAGTTTTGTAGCGAACCACAGTTTTCTAGCGAAAAATATAATTCTATGAATTTTATTTCTTTTAGCTGTTACTTTTTTCACAAAAATGTATAATTTATAGACTTATATTTTTTAACTGATAATTTTTTAGTTCGAAAATTCGAGTTAGAAAATTAGCACGCTATTTGCTCGTAAAAAAGCACATGTAAATTAGGCTTTGTTCAAAATGATTTGAAAAGTGTCACTTCAGTGGTCGAGTTGGCTAATATTTTTCGCAATAAGTTTCTTTCCATTTTTTAAGGATTTTATTTAGAGGGGGTTATTAAACGTTTCATTGTGTTGAATGTCCGACAATTATCGGCGTGTAATCACATTTGGAACAAAAATTGATTAAATTAAATATATTCGTAACATTGACCGTTCGACGTTCTTCACTTTATTCGAATGATTTGCAATCATCGTGAAGATTTATTATTAGTTTAGCGTAAATGTATATAGGTATTGCCATAAAATACCACACATTCTTTATAGAACACGTATATTATTCGTATGATGTAATATTTCGCAAATCGGATGAATTTCAAAATATTTTAAAATATTAAACAACCTAGATTTTAAAATAATAACGATTGTATAACAATTAGACTTTTTTATTATGAATGGAATTTAAAGCTTACCTATATGTTATGTACCAACATGCAGATTTATGTAATAGAATAATTGATTATGTAATAAAATAATTTATTTGCACTTCTTGATGCATATTATTCGAAACAGTTTTTGCAATAATGCATTATATTACGAAATCGAAAATACATAATTGCAAATGCGCAACAATTTACACATCACAGTAAAATCCGAGCTGAAAGAAGAATAAATATTATTTTAAATATTACATAGAATTTTATTAAATGATTCACTAGATGAGCTCGAAGTTAATGATTAATTCTATCAGTTTTCAATCTTGTCGGAATGTTACAAGATTGAAAATTTGTGGTACGTCTCTTTGAAGTAACTTCCTTTAATCTTCGATCTAGAAATTACTAAATAAGAAATTTTTACTTAATCGGAAACCAATGGAATAAAAATGCTAGTGCAAAAGCGCAACGAAAGACGCTTCTCATTATTATATATACATATATATATATATATATATATATATATATATATATATATATATATGTAGATATCACATATTCTTATTTGATCTACCATCATGTACGAGTCATTCACCTCAAGCATGATTCCCACAGGTTTAATGCAACGTCTAGAAATCCTCTTTTTAAGACTCTCAACCACAGACGTAAACATCATCTTGTGTCACTCAAACTGTAATCTTGCAGACTCGGTTATAGCCGTGCGGTTTCTATGCACCGCAACGTGTTGGTTTATGTCTGCTCTCTTCTCTTTCTTCTTTTTCCTTCTATACGATCGAATCGAGAGGAATCTTCGAGTTGAGAAAATCTTTTCGTTCTGAGAAATCCAAACATTCAACTATCCATCTCTCTTTACATTTAAGTAAATAATATTAGAAACCAGGTGAATGCTACGCATAGTCTTTAATTGAATTATAAAATATAAATCGCCTGTTTATATTTCAATTGCATGGTACATTTTTTAAATTAATTTAGATTAAGTGTAACTTTTATTCATGGTGGAGAATTTTCAGAGAAATTAAATTTAACGTTTCTATTTCATTTTTATGTATACGAATGATAGAGAAACTTTTAATTAGAATCTATTAAAAAAAAAAAACTTTAAAAAGAGTTAAAAATATAAACTTTTATTCATTTTTGTACAAGAAGGTTAAAGCAAATTTTTTTTATGAAATCATGCTCATAAAATATTTTTCGTATACCATTGAGAAAAATCAGGAAAATAATATACGTGTATGATTTTATAACAAATGGTATCATACATAAATGATATTATCTCGAATGCAGTCTTTCGCGAAGTAGGTAATTAAGTAAAAATTCGAAATATTTCCGATGAGAAGGAGAGCAAAGGTGATCAATTTGCTTACACGGATCTTAAAATTCGCGATTGCGAAATCAAGAGAATAAGTACGCGGCCGATATCAATTAAATTATGACATGCGTAACTTTTGCAATTACATCGCCGGCCGCAGGCAGGCGGATTCGATAGTGCTGCAGCTCGCCGAACTAATTGCAGTCCTCGTACTTCCGTTCCCTGTGCGCGACGGCGTCGCGTACGTGCACCGCTTCCGCATTAATCCAGTCTATTACTACCGTTGAAATTAACATCTAAATCTAAGCATTACATTCTGATTGTAGAAAGCATGTCGTTTAATTAGTTGCGTGTAATAAATTATTTTACAATCGAATTAACAGCGAACAAATTATTACAAGACATGCGCATGTTAGAAAATTGTATGTAACGTCAATTTAATTTGAAAATAATATTCTAGAATATATATCTTACATTTTATAACATATGTATTTCTAAAATATGTAGCTGTAATTCTTTAAAAATCAATCATGCAATTTGAATAAGAAACATTTATTCTTTATTTTTATTTACTTTGTATTATTTGCAATTAATTTGTACATACTCTCTCTCTCTCTCTCTCTCTCTCTCTCTCTCTCTCTTTCTGTCTTACTTTATACACTAAACTTTATACACTAAATCTAAATTATTAGCTCGGATTGCCACTTGCTGAAAATTTCGCTTTGGGTTAACGCATAATCTGCAATGAAACGCGAACATGACTCGTGATGGACAAATAGACATCTTAAATATTTAGAGACACGATCTTAATTATTCGCCACATTCCTGCAACGCGTTACATTTGCCACACGAGATTACACGTGTGCAGTCGGACGCAGTAATGGCATCTGGGTGCATTCACAGGGCACTGCGTGAAACACGAGTTAAATAAATCTTTTTATTCTTTGTAGCGTGAAGCAATTATGCTAAGATTAATTACGATTTAATTGCACGTGAAATTTGATCCTTGCATTTAAATACCGAATGTCGTTAACATATCCGACTATACAATCACAACACAAAGCAGATGGCATTGTTGCAATCGCTCTGTAGCAGCGTTGCTCGAAATTCAGCGAATTCACACAAACTGAATTCCAGTTCGGCCACGCAAGCTGGTTGTACGATTTTCCAAACAACACCGCTTAACTTTCAGGATGGTGGATGACTCGCGAATTATGGATATTCGCCAAAAGTGTTTTGCATCACACGCAAGCGAATACACGTAACGGTTGAGCGAGCGCAATGTATTCGCAATATATCGGTTCGCGCTACGTTACTGTTGCCATTGCAATTTTTTAGAACGCGCCAGAGGATCGTAATCGTACGCGAGCTTGCAGCTCGCCGAGCACAGAATTCGCGATAACTTATCGGTAATGTTCGGAAATTCGGAAGGAGCAGCGTAGGGAAAAGATGAAAAATCAGCCAACTGCATACTTATCGAAAATAATTTTAATAGTTAAAAATATGTAGAACAATCATAAATTTTATAATCTATCTCAAAGTAAAAAAAATTGAATTACGTGTTTAGTAACTGAATTTAATTTCGATCTCTTGAGACAAAAAAATGCTATAGTTTAAAATAATAAAATCACAATGTATACTGTAAATACTTTTTTGCCAAAGAAAAGATTTCTCCGATTTAAAGAACTGTTTCTTTACTATACGGTTAAAGAAAAAAATTTCTTTGACTTAAAAATTATTTTTTAAAGTCAAATAAAATTTGATTTTAAATGTGATATGAGAATCTGACATTTATTGTAATATTATTATTTTAACATTGAGAATGACCCGATCGGCGTCAAAACGTTTGTGTACTTTTTAATTTTAGTTTTAAATATTAAATTTTAATGTCTCTAATCAAACTAGAATGTCAACATGATGATCATATGAGA
>Ga0157363_1007067_pt1 | contig 10617 bp, 3 predicted proteins | sample AttsexASBM1_FD_111477 | JGI IMG/M metagenome (GOLD analysis project Ga0157363, IMG submission 111477) | Fungus gardens microbial communities from leaf cutter ant in Ribeirão Preto, State of São Paulo, Brazil - Atta sexdens ASBM1 | ecosystem: Host-associated > Fungi > Mycelium > Unclassified ...
CTGGAATTTAAAATCCTTACTTAAATACTTTTGTGTTAATAGCTTCTGTAATTATCAAGATGTTCTGCCGGCAAGAAAATCGAAGATCGTCCTTTCTATTGTGCGAAAACGAGCAGACGTTAAGAGTCTGCTTAAGTGTCTTTCATTATTCACTCGCGAAAAGGACGGACGGCGAGCGAATTGGCAAAAGGGCCATTCTCGGAAAACAGGCTTTCGTCGAAAGGTTCAGCGGCGTTTGTTACGGCGCCACCACATTATAAATCGCGCCAACGCGATTGACGCTGAGCGAATATCATTAAAACGCATTCCAACGTATATAATGCCAATCGCCGCCGTTAGACGAAGTGAGGATGTCATTGTAAATCACTCGATCCTTTTTACCGGGAGGACCGGGAAAAACGATAATTCTTCGAGTGATCTTCCCTCCACGAGTCTGGTCTAACCACCCTCTCGTGACCACCTTTCGTTCCACTCTCATCCTCTTTCTCTTTCGTGATCTCTTCCTTCCTCTTTCCTCACTCATTTCCTTTCTTTTTCTCGCTCGATCTTCTGTCCACGCGCTCTTTTTTCAATCGCCATTAGATTCCTCTTTCGGTTCTATCCCTCTTTTTCTCTTTCTCTCTCGTTCGTTCGCACCTCTTGTTGCGGTTCTCGTACAGCACGTCGCGGGTGGTAACCACTGGGATGACCCCGAGGTTCTAACTCGACGTAATTCGGTCTCCCGGGCTTTTCGCCGGACAATGGCTAATAATTGTCGGCAGTCGGCGTACAGGAAAACGCGCCGGGAACGGGCAGCAATGGGCGAGGGTGAGGATGAGGATGAGAGGATGAGGGTGAGGGAATGAAAGCGGGCGTTGCTCGTTGCGAAAACGAAGTTTGCGAAACGGGGACGAATCTCGCGGGTATTGTCATCGCATCTCTCGAAACGACACGGGGAGCGCGAATTAAAGAAGGAGGAACTAGCGGGGACAGAGCAGAGGGAAACGAGCTCCCGTGACTCCGATTTCGACCTAACTTTCTGGACGTAAGGGTGACACTGAATGAAAACCACGTTTCCCTCCACGATCCGTGATCCAATTTTGATATCGATGCCCAATCATTATCGTACCATTGTGTATTCTCGTTTTGTGCCTATTGCGCAAGTAATAAAATAGATGGACGTGCGTTTCTCTTGAAAATAATTAATATCTGCAGTGAGGAGAACCATTCATCGATTAACCGTATTCTACGACGCTTCACCAGCGAAGATTCTATCGGTGTTGACTTCCGGTATCGCCGTCCCCGTCGTCTCAGATATTACGATAATAAATCGGCCTCTCGAATGGAAGTCGTTAATCGTGGAGTGTCGCCGGGAATCACCCCACGTCGTCCACGAGTCGGTCGGAACTTTATACAGCAGTCGCGCGCGGCAGTCGCACGATTTGTCATAACTTCCGACCGTAAAGGCAAACGAACCGTGTCCCTTCACAATTTCCGTATCAGCTCGTACACCGTGCTTCTTTCGCGACAGCATGGTCTCACGTGACAGCGTTAAACCGCTTTCTCGTACGTTACGTAAGACGTAGAAATAAAACATCGGTGATGAAACTGGAAATGGGGGGAGTAACTGGGCCGAATCGAAGCCACGGGAATCGATCGACCGTTATGTCATATGATCTGTCGAATGAACGAACGAACGAATGAACGAACAAACGAGTTCCGCAGAAATAACCGAAGAATTGTGAAAACGATCGACGTGATCGCGCGATTCACGGCGCGGCGGCCCGCGTGCATGACCTGGTATATCGTTGGAGATTTATGCTACGGCGAGGTTGATTCTCGTAATGCTATTCATGCGATCCGTGCAATTCGTCAAATTGGACGGATTATATAGTATCTGAAACGATGGTGCCTCGTCGCGCGTGTGCTAAAGTGATCGAGCGTTCGCGCCACATTTTGTCCACGGCGTGTCATTTTATGACAGTTTCCGTAGGTTTATTTAGAAGGCTATCGTCGCATGTCGAAGTGACAAGTGACACATACGTGTCACGATAAATGCTGATATCCTTCATTAATAGCGTATTCACTATTTATATCGAGCAACGAGCCATCACTTTGCTGCGCTGTCCATTGCAAGCTGAACATGCTTTTCCTATTTCTATTTAAGAAACTATATATGCGGTCACTTTAAAATTAATCACGATTTAATTTAATCACAATAGTGTGTGTGTGTGTGTGTGTGTGTGTATCATTGCGTTTATAAAAAAAATGATACCAATAAAAATGCGTTTTTTAAATAATGAAAGGAAATCGATTTTAAAGATGAATATAGTTTTGCGAAAATATATTCATCGACACATTTATAGCTCATTTGTTAATATGTAATAATGTTGTAATTACAAATCTGATGAAAGTTACATTATACTAGACTTGCAAGCATTCAAATTTTAAAAATTCATAACTTAATTTTAAAGAATGCACTATTCATTGAAAGTGTAACAAGCGATTATGTATTGAAAAAGAGTATTACTTATTCTAAACTTCGTCTTATTAACATCATTTATCTTGTTGCATAATTTTCACACAAAGCCCTAATTTTTTTTTTATCTCTATATCAAAGATGCTCTGTTGAAAAGCTAATTTTGAGATGTGTCACTTTTCTATCAACGCAGTGATGTACAATACATGTATAGTCGTTATTTATAGATATTTTTGTGCTTTTATCTAAATACAACTGAAGGACGAGAAACTATACACAGAACAAATATCGTGATGTCGCAAAAAAAAAATGCTGAACTGAATAAAAAAAAGTATCGAGTCATCTCCTGACATCGATGTTCTTATTCTATAAAATATATACGTAACTCATCGATGAGGCGAGTGGACGAACTGCGAGCGTAAGCGATACTCGTTTCTATCTACCTAGCGAGAAAAAGATAAAAAAAGCAAGAGAAAGAGAGCGTGGTGAAATTTGGGAAAGGGAAAAGAGCGTTAGCGTGGATCATTTTTCACCGCGGGGCGGACGAATGAAAGCGCGATTCCATCATCTTCTGGGCATGAAAAGCGTACTGTGATCGCTTTAAAATAAGCTATTCTTCGGGGTTTACATATGGAACGCATCTCTCTTCTTCTCCTTTTCTTTCTCGTTCTTCTCTCCTTTATTTCACGGTCGGGCGCGCTCCAGCTCGGCACCGTTCGGCTTTGCAGAGTATACAGGTGTACGCGCGTGTACCGAGCGTTGTAACGTGTGGGTTGTGCGTGTCAGCACAAGTACGCGCATTTACATTCTCGTCGGCCAAGCCTCACGTACATAAATACGTCCGCGACCTCGTAAAACACGAGCTTTGTTTCTCATCTCCATCTTTCGAACATATCCGGACGGTCGTTTCTCGCGTCATCAAACGCTGATTTTTCCTTTTCCGACAAGTTCGGAAACATTCGTGTGTGTCGCATTAGAGAGGACCATCCAGGTATACATGGGAAGGATACATGTAAATCATCGAATTCCCCTTTTCACGAAGCGTCGTGTCCTACGACGACGAAGAGTTCCGGTCGGTGGGAGTGACCCGGTGTTCTTGCGTCTGCGATTTGCGATCCTAAAATTCTTACGACTCGTAAGGACTAGTGGGATGTCGTTGGTTTTATGATGTCGCGACGCATCTTGCGAGCTATACTTGCCACCGGATAACGATAACGATGACGATGATGACGGAGAAGATCGTACGAGAAAGCACTAGATTCTAGTCTGCCTAGGTCATTGACACCGTGTTCGTTTTGTGCAACGGAATATCGAGTTCTCTCCCACAGTCGTACTCTCCGCGGAAGTAAGTATAAATATATCGCGGGAAAAGGGAGAGTCGAAATATTTAAATTTCCTCTACTATAAAATACGTCTCGTATGCGAAGGTAAATTTTCCTATTGCGACCGCACAATTCGCGAACTGAACAATTCGAATGAGAGAAGTGAGACCGACTCGACTTTGTCTTTCCGGTTTTGAGTACATCGCATACACTCGATCACGCTACCATGAATACCTGGCACACAACGCAATAAAGGAGCATATATTTTCTTTTTTTCCTATTTTTCATTTTTCGGTTTTCTCCTATACTTTTGGCAGAATCGATTGTAGCGATCCGGAAGATGCCAACTAACTTACAGTGCGATACATCTTTCGATATCTGTATGTGTGTATTATTCTTTTTTATGTACTAACGGAATATACATACATCACATCATATAAATAATAAAAGTTTAAGATTAAAAACTACAAGAAAAAATTTGTTTGCGATTATATAAATTTAATTTCTAATTTCTTAATAAAATATTTGAGAATTAATTGTTATTTGTTAATTAGAGATTTAGAAATTTGACATTCCGAGAAAAATATTTTCTTCTTTGTGTATGAAATCTTCTAGTTTGAATGTCTCCGTGTCTTCGCATTTTTGTATTTTGTGTCAGTACTGAAACACGTACTAGCTGCATCGGCAGAAAGCGACAGAAGGGTGACGGGGATGATAGTGCGATGTGAACGATACGCCGACAACGGTTGACAGGGCTTGCAATGTTCACAATAGCCCATGTCCTCGGAGTACCTATTGCACATAGAAGATTATAACGAGCTATCGTTTCTCATGCTCGCCATCTGCCTCACTTTGCTCTTTCTCTTTTCCCTTCTCTTTTTCCTATCTTCCTCTCTCTCTCTCTCTCTCTCTCTCTCTCTCTCTCTCTCTCTCTCCATTTCTCCGCTTCTCCTTCTTCATCTTATACTTGTCTTTTATACGTACAGGGTTTTCCTTTTATGTTCTTCAATTCTTCATCTAGCGTTCGATTACCGCCCGCTGATCAAACTCGCTGGCTTGGCTCTTCGCTTTTTATCGTTCCTTCACCCCTTCCGCCCCGAGAATCGCCGGCCACTCTTTTGATCCCAGTTGATATAATGAAAGCGTACTGCCGGTAAGGCGGGTCATCTACCGAGGATGTCAAGGTGAAATGTGACTCAGATTCGTCGTGGTGCCACGACGCCGGCGTACAGCAGGATTGGCTATTTCTTTCGTGTCGCGTGATCCTCGAGTTCTTTCCAGAAACATTCTGACGATATACGCTTGCCCGTCTGCAAATATTACAGATCTCGCGCACAAGAATCAAATATATGCATTGTTATTTGCAATCAGTTCCATTCGCTTGCAAAATGACGATTTCAATAAATGAATATAGGTGGAATAATTATCAGATTCTATCATTTTCAACTTTTATTCACAGAAAGAATAATTTTGCTCAAGTATCTAAACATTTAGCTAGATATAGACATAAAAATAATTTTTAATTATTACAATTAATAGAACGCTTAATATTTATATTGAATATTTAAAATTTAGTACACATTTTGTTCTTAGTATAGATTTTAACAAAATCGTTATCTCCGTGTTCCTTTTATTTGTGAATTCTATGTATTGATTTCATACAGCCATAAATTAAAATTCAAACGTTTATATATCGTAGTCTATCTCACTTGAATATTTGATCAAATCACGTGTCACGTACAAATTTGCTTGCTCGATGGCAATGATAAATTATTATTCGCGCGGCACTTAGCTATGGAAGTGAGCTGAAACGCTAGAAAGGAGCGATTAGCGCGGATCTTCTAGAATCCTCCAGGAATCTGCGGGCGACCTATTATATCCGCGCGCGCAGAATTCTCGCGCGTGAATCACCATTGTCGTCGCGACAGTTTCGTATCTCTAGCTTACAAGAACCTATAAACGACAGTCTTGTATTGGTGTTATACGTTGGTGATTTTCACTCTAAAACTTAACGTAACAAATCGGAAGGTGAAGTGCGTGACTTCATACATGAAAATCGTGAGCTTGCAAAACTCGTGTACTTGCAAATGTATACTTTGGTTTCCGCGATCGACGGAACGTTCGAATTTTGGAAGAATATGCGAAATATATCAGAATATTTTGACATCGGATATCATAAAGTATCGGAAATATTTCAAAAAGCTTCAATATTTTTGCAACTAGTTTGAACGTCCTACATAATTATTTTTATCCAACAAAATTATTTTCAATTCAGTTTGTAGCTAAATTTTAAATACTTCAGTAAAACTATTCTTTCCGCGTATACATGTATATAAACAAAAGGTTCTACTATAGAATCAGCTGAATCACTATGTTTTTCACGTATATATTTTTTGTTTCCGTTTTTTATTTTCTATTTGTTCTCAATCAATCATTTTCCGGTACATATTCAACCGATAAATGTCAAACTGTCAATACATGGATCTCATCACCAATTCGAATTTCCACGCGTTTTTAATACGATTGACAGCAATGTTGGAAGCAATAACAATACGAAATACTACCTATACTTACGAAATATTCTATCGAATAGATCGAATTATCTCTTATATTTTTTACCCTTGTTATCCTTTCAATGAAACTACTTCGCATTTATATGAAGTTCAGATTGTAATCGACAATCGCTCGAGCCCCTTACTGTGATGAAAAATGTAGATTGCGTTCCGTTGAGCAGATATTCCGTCTCCGTCACTTAATTTTTTTCTTATGAGACTTTCATCCGGAGAGTAGTAGTGTCCGAGCTCACTTTTTATTACCCGCGTATTACCCTCTTGCGAAAATTCTGTCGGTCGAGTACGACAAGAGGGAAAACTATCGACGGTTCAGTAATTTTCTGCGCCATAGAGCACGAGGCATAAGCTGCTGTGGGGACAGGGTGAGAGAATGCTGGGGAAAGGGATGAAGAGAACATAGAGAGATGGAAAAGCAGTGCGTATGCTTTCACACGCGATACCGCCACCGGTATAGGTATGGCGATACGGTCAAGGCAAAGAAAGGATAAGACATCGCTCCTCTTGTCCTTCTTCTTTCTGTCTTTTTTTTTCCTTTCTTTGTCTGCCGCGTTGTCTTTATCTTCGATGGCGATTCTGGACTAGGGGAACTGATAAAACCTGGAACCGATCTAAAACGAGATCTCACTCATGTGCGCCACAAGCAGTCCAAGGAGAGATGTCTCAAAGAAGAGATAAATCACGAAAGGTCAGCGTAGGTGATGAATCCCTGTCCATTGGATCTCGAGTCAGAAACGTGAGCTCCTTCCGTGGAAAGGATATTAATTCGACTTTTCGGTTATACGTTAACCTGTTTCGTTACAGTTAAAAATTTATTGTGAATATTACGGCGAAAACTAAAACTTCAATATTTTTTGATCATGTATAATTGTTAACTTTCCATCTGTCATATTAAAATCATATTTTTACTCCTTCCGTCCAATCCAAGTCATTTATTATTCTATTAGGTTTTTCAAAAAATGTGCAAAAATTCAGAGAGACTTACTTTTCAATACCTCAACCTTAAATAATTTTTTAATAGGATATTTTAAAAAGGAGAATCGAACTCCGCTTTCCTTCATTTGAAGAAATTTAAAGTGAAATATCCTTGTATAAAAAAAAACCCAAATTGCAAGCACATAATTAATATGACCAACAGTTAAATAAAGACAAAAATTAAAAAACAAAAAATGAAATTAAATTATAATAAATAATTATTTTTTTAAATTATTAGAGAATAAATTATTTATTATTATTTATTTTCATCATTTTTAATTTTTATTCGTCCTTGGCTGTCGTCCTTTCTATATTGCTTTGCAATTAACACTTATATTGACTTTACAAGATATGTCCGTTAGAATAAAATCAAATTCGTAAGACTCGCATGAACGCAGCAAGAAAAGTATCGTGTTTAATCGACCATTAAAATTCTTGGTGACTGCTTCTACGTGTTCATCAGTCTATAAAACGTGATGACTGAATGAATAAATGATTGAATAAGTGAATAGGTGCAATCGCTAAAGATTTGCACAGATATGATGGATATATTGACAAGTGTCTCTGACAATCTTCAGTAACGATGTGCAATGGCGTATGTAAAAAGACAGATAGGATTCCTTTAGCTTACCTTCTGTCTTGCATTTCATCTGGACACCCTATCGATGCGACATAATGCACGAACCACGATACTGAATGCCACACCACTTGCAAGTAGCAACAATAACGCGTTCAATATTTCTAGCTCGTAAATTCTATTAAATGCCACCGAGGGCGGGGCGGAGGGTAACTGTAACACAAAGGCGCCAAAACCTCGTCGAACACCAAGGTTCTTACGATAGTTACCGTTTATATTCTCCACACGTTGAAATTATTCTCTTGAGATTCTCACATTCGCAACATACACACGCAGGCGTACACATTTTACGGACGCCCCGTTGAGCTATTATTCGCATTGTCCGAGCATTTGGCTCGGCCAGGCAAAAATATTGTCGTCGTTAATTTCACAAGTTCGCCACTTCGTTTTTTTCACTCCGGTCCTCGACGAGCATTTGATACAAACTAGTGGTTCGTACAATGGCATCCTTTCGAATGCGAATGCATAAAAAAATACTTTAATACTCGACAGCTAAACTAGAGTGCCTCATATCTCAAAGTGCTTTATACCATTGCGAGAAGTAAAAATTATGTTTCATGTAATTTATTCTCGACACTTTCTCTTTAAAAGTTTAATCTTAATTTCGTCACATAATTTAATATCAAAAAGATAATAAAAATAATGATGATGTAAACGCAAAAAGACGCAATGGTGAAACTAATAATTATGTAGAAAATTAAGAAAATGAAGAGATAGAAACCTTTAGATAAATACTTCTCATATTTTACTCTTGACATTTTCTCTCTAGAAGTTCTATTTTAATTAGTGCATAATTTATAAAAGATCATAATATATGAAATTAATGATAATATACGCGATGGTATATATGAAGCTAATCATAACATAAAAAAGAAGTTGAAGATAAAAGTTAGAAGCTTTTAAATGCTAATTTAGTTTCTATATTTTCTCGTTTACAATCTCTCATTTAATTACCATACAGTTTAATATTGATATGATATTGAATATGATGAATTTAATATTAATATAAACCAAATATTAAAAATTAATAATAATATTATGGAGTTCAAAACAGAAATAATTTAAAATACTTTGATATCTTTTCAAAATAATATTTTTCCAAAAAATATTAATCTTAATTATCTGAATAATTTAAATAGGAAATAATAATATATAAAAGTTGTGTGTGTGTGTGTGTGTGTGTGTGTGTGTGTGTGTGTGTGTGTGTGTGTGTGTGTGTGTGTGTATATAAATTAATTATATATTTATATTTGTATTTACACAATTAAGAGAAACTATGCAGTATAAAATTAATTAGAAATATTAAATGAAGCAGCTAAATACAAGTATCATATTAAACTGTGCAATAGATATCAAATCGAGTGTGTGTATATTTCGAATTCTACGCTGCTGAACAGTAGAACTCCTCGTTACAGTTTTAATGTCTTTAGAAGTCTTCGACAGCAAACCTTTAAAAACTGATATAAATGTCATAGGTGGATAAAGAGGAACAAGGTGGCGAGAGAAAGAACTTGAAGGCTATTCTCTCTTGGTAGGCGTCAGTTCGATTCAAATTTCGAGTGTGCCAATTGTGCGCGTCTAACAAAGGAGACAAACTACGCCTAAGTTAATCGTATTTACATCTAACTTTGCACGTGCTAGCTGGCAATTGTCGAAGAACGTCGCCGTAGACTCGTTTGTGCCAGCTGCGGTATTGGGGAACAGTAAACGTTTTCACGCGCCATCGGTGCGAACGAATAAATTAAACGATTTGCCATCGGCGACGCAAACGTTATAACATGCATGTATGATATATTAATAATTATATATGAATATCGCGCGTACAATTATTTCATCATGTATTTACCGCGGAGACAAATAATTCCATGGATCAGGTAATCACGATGACGCGCACTTGATATGATACGAACCGTACATTACGCGGCCATAATGTGTGCCCCTACTTATTTCACTCTCCTGTCAACAGAGTACTCTGTTAACGTCATGACGCAACGAGCCGGAAGCAAAAATCCATCGGCGATAATTAATTTCTCCCGGTCGTCGTCCCCGGGGAAAGAAAGAGATCGTCATCGTCTATCGTCGTTGGAAAAAAAGAGAAAGTAGGAATAAAGAAGTTGTTTGTTTGTACAAGAGGAACACCGGGTGGCAAAGTATCTAGGGTTCTCTCTCTCTCTCTCTCTCTCTCTCTTGTGCGCGCGCGCGCTCTCAGTCTCTCTTTCTGCGCGACGGGGGTTTAAGGGGTAACCCGTAATGGTCGGTGGTTAACGCCGACAGGGTGGCAAGAGCAACACCATTGTCCATGGTCCCACGGGGGTGACCAGGCCAGGCTAGGCCAGACCGTCGTCGACAGTTGGCGAGCCGCTCCTGTCCGAAATTACACCGTTCGTGTTGAGCCGTGTCCCCTTTGGCGGACAACATTCGGTGCTACACGCCGGTGTCTTTCGACGCTCGTAAAAAGATGACAAACCGTATGTCGGCTATTGATTATCGGGAATCATACATATCCATAATATCCATATCGAAAATACGCATGGTTGTCAATACCGATATGGAGATGGCTGGCTACCGGAAATGACAGCGGACGATGCCTGTCATGCTGTTGAGGGGTCATCAATTTTCGACGCGTAGATAGAGAATAACAAGTATACAATAACA
>Ga0157363_1007068_pt1 | contig 10617 bp, 7 predicted proteins | sample AttsexASBM1_FD_111477 | JGI IMG/M metagenome (GOLD analysis project Ga0157363, IMG submission 111477) | Fungus gardens microbial communities from leaf cutter ant in Ribeirão Preto, State of São Paulo, Brazil - Atta sexdens ASBM1 | ecosystem: Host-associated > Fungi > Mycelium > Unclassified ...
CGACGCTTAGTGCGGCTCCCCCCTGCCAGGGATGACTCAGCACCGTCGGAATCGTCGGGATCAGGCAGGGTAGCAGCAGGATACCCGCGGTGCTCATGCCCAGAGTGGTGGCGACGGGGGCGGGGAACATCTTGCCCATGCGTGTGCCGGTCAGGATATAGACCACCCACACCCGCTCAGCAGGGCTGCGGCCACGCCAAACAGATTGAGTGATGACAGGTCAGTCGTCGCTCCCTCGGGCCGCAGCAGCAGGACGAGCCCTAGCACCACAAGTCCGGCCCAGCATAGATCCAGCCATCGGCGGGATCCGACCAGTGCCAGCGTCAGAGGGCCAGTGAATTCAAGGGCTACTACGACGCCCAAGGGCAGCCTGACCAGCGCCACATAGAAGCAGAAGTTCATGACCGCGACAGCGGCGCCATAGGGCAGCAGCAGTTTCAGCCGTTCGACGGTCAGCGAACCGCGTGTCGGCCGCCAGATGCATAGCAGGATCACTGCTGCCAGACACACGCGTAGCCCGACCATGCCGGTCGGGCCAAACAGCGGGAACAGTCCTTTCGCGAGCGTTGCGCCGACCTGAAAGGAGGAAATTCCTCCGATCAGACATCCGACGGCCTTGAGCTGGCTATTCGATTCCGTGGAACTGGCCGGTAATGACACGCTCAGACGTCGAGATCGTCAACGGAGCGGGCGTGTTCCTGAATAAAGCGGAACCGCAGTTCCGGCTTGCGGCCCATCAGGCTTTCTACACGTTCGCTGGTCGCCAAACGGTCCTCGGGCGGCGTGATGACGCGCAGAAGCGTCCGCCGGGCCGGGTCCATGGTTGTTTCTTTGAGATCTTTCACTGGCATCTCGCCCAGACCCTTGAACCGCGAGACTTCGACCTTTGCATTGGCCTTGAAATCTGTCTTGATCCGCCGCAGCCGGTCCTGATCGTTCATGGCATAGACCGTCTTTGGTCCATGCGTGATGCGATAGAGCGGAGGCTGGGCCAGATGCAGATGCCCCTGCCGGATCAGTTCGGGCATCTCGCGATAGAAGAACGTCATCAGAAGCGAGGCGATATGCGCTCCGTCCACGTCGGCATCCGTCATGATGATGACGCGCCCATAGCGCAGACGGCTGATATCGAACGATGCCCCGATGCCGCAGCCCAGTGCCTCGGTCAGATCCCGAAGTTCCTGATTGGCCCGCAGCTTGTCGGTCGTGGCGGAGGCCACGTTGAGGATCTTGCCCCGCAGCGGCAGCACGGCCTGTGTCTCGCGGTCGCGCGCCTGACGGGCGGAGCCGCCAGCCGATTCGCCCTCCACGAGGAACAGTTCCGTCTCGGCGGCATTTTCGCGTGTGCAATCCGTCAGCTTGCCCGGAAGGCGCAGCTTGCGCGTGGCGCTCTTGCGGGCCGTGTCCTTGACTTCGCGGCGGCGCAAACGCTCTTCCGCACGTTCCACCATGAAGGCCAGAAGACTGTCCGCCTGTTGCGGATTACCGCCCAGCCAGTGATCCACGCGGTCGCGCAGCGCACCCTCGACCAGTCGCGATGCCTCCTGAGAAGTCAGCTTGTCCTTGGTCTGGCCCTGAAACTGCGGATCGCGAATGAAGACCGAGAGCTTGGCGGCCACGGAGCCGAGTACGTCCTCGGCAGAGATCGCTGCAGCCCGCTTGACCTTGCGCTGATCGCCCCAGGCGCGAAGCCCCTTGACCAGAGCTGCCCGGAAGCCAGCTTCATGCGTGCCACCCTGCGGCGTGGGAATTGTGTTGCAGAACGAGGACAGTGAGGCCGTACCGCTTTCAAGGAAAGCTACCGCCCATTCCACGCGGCCGCCCGTGCGGCCGTCTGCCGCAATCGGCAGCTCGACGTCGCCGGCCCAGATCGGCGTCAGTAGATCCGGATCCGGCCCGAGCTCTGTCGAAAGGGCGTCTTCCAGACCGTTGGGGAACTGAATGGTGGCTTCAACCGGCGTCTCGTCGTCCGCTTTGATGAGGGATGCTTCGCATTTCCACTGAATCGTCACACCTCGGAAGAGTGCCGCCTTGGAGCAGCACATCCGATAGAGCCGGGCAGGAGAGAAGTGATGATTGCCGAAGATTTCCGGGTCGGGCGTAAAACGCACCGTCGTGCCACGACGGTTGGGCGCATTGCCGACTTCCGCCAACGGTGCCAACGAGACACCGCGCACGAAATCCTGCCGGTACAGCGTCCTGTCCCGCGCGACCTCGACTTCCAGCTTCTCGGACAGCGCATTGACGACCGAACTGCCAACGCCATGCAGGCCGCCGGAGGTGTCATAGGCTTTGCCGGAGAACTTTCCGCCTGCGTGCAGTGTGGTGAAAATCACCTCAAGCGCGGATTTCTCGGGAAATTTCGGATGGGGATCGGTCGGGATGCCACGGCCATTGTCGCGCACCATCAGCGTACGCGGGCCTTCCAGCCGTACATCGATGGTCGTGGCGTGCCCGGCCACTGCTTCATCCATCGCGTTATCGAGGATTTCGGAAGCCAGGTGATGATATGCGGTATCATCCGTGCCGCCGATATACATACCCGGACGGCGCCGGACGGGCTCCAGCCCTTCCAGCACCTCAATGTCGTGGGCGCCATATTCCGTGTCGACCGTGCCCTTGCGGGCGCCGCCGGTCCGGGTTTTGCCTGTCTTTCCTGACTCGAACAGATCGCTCATGTCTGCGTTGTCGCTGTCCCGTCACGGAACGTCAAGCGCACGCTTCGCGACAGGATCAGAGATTGGCTCAGGCGCGGTTTGTGTGGCGGGTGGCTGCCCGCTTCGTCACGCCTTTGCGGGAGTGGCGGTCAATGGTCGCCGGAGCTTCGCAGCTCTCATAGGAGGCTGGCTGGGCCACGTCCTTGGCTTCGGCGTAATGGGCGAGGTCGGCCGAGCTTTCGAGGGCGTTGATCTCGTCGAACATCGCCTCGCGTTGCTGGCAGAACACTGTGCCGGATTTCAGTCCACCGAGTGACTGGATGTCGGCAAGCTGCGTGATGTAGTCGTCATGTTCGACCTGCGCGCGACGGCCATAGGTCGTGCGGAAATAGCTGTTCAGACGTTCGTCCGCATTCAGTAGTGCCGGGCGAAACTTGCTGACGAAAGCGTTGTAACGGTCCTGCGCCTTGCACGACAGTGCCGTCACCATCAGCTCGGATTTCAGGCCAGCCACATCGAAGGCTTCGTGAGCGGGCGAGTTGCCGCAGTCCGCAGCGCGGGCGGACAGGGGATGAGCGGCAGCAAGCGTAGCGCAGGAAAGCCCAACAGCAAGCAGGCTCTTGAAGGAACGACGGAAGATCGACGGCATTGACAGACTCCACAAGGCCGGATCGACCGGCCACAACCACTGGAACAGACTACCCGCGGTCGACCCCCCGTGAAAGCTGAATCTGCGTCTGAGGAACGTGCGGCAAGCCCTTAATCCGAAACATGATTTCGTGGCAGAAAATGGGCGCACGCCGTCTCAACAGCAATTTATCCGCCATCAGGCATAAAATACCGTCAAAATGGCCGCTGTCCCTTCACGCAGTCTTTCGCCCCGTGCTGTCCTGTTCTACATCCGAACGTCTGTCCGCCGTGAAAATGCGGCATGTCCAGTCACGATGCGTTGGAGTTGACCGTGCGTCTGCGAGGTTCTGCCATTACCCTGGGTTCGGCACTTGCCGTATCCCTGCTTCTCTCCGGTTGTGCCCAGCAGCCGATCGTCCAGCGTTCCGTGGCTCCGAATCCCTTCGGTTATCAGCGGACCTCCGCTGTCTGTCACGTTTCCGCCGTCAAGAAGGCTGTTGACGGGACAATGAGTGTCGACATGACGGTCCGCAGCGATGATGGGCTGTGCTCCATCGCTATCCAGAAGCCGATGGGTGGCAACTATGCGTCCTTCGGCGTTAATCCGCCGCCGGCTCACGGCAAGGCTTTCCTCTACAATTATGATGGCAAGACCTATGTGGATTACACGCCGGCCACAGCTTATGCCGGAACGGATTCGTTCACGGCCGAGCTGATCCCCGGTGGTGGCCAGAAGCGTGAGCATTTGACGATTCACGCCACGGTGGATGCAACAGGCGTCGTTGTCGCCAAGCCGCCAGCAGTCGTCGCTCCGACGCATGCGAAGACGACTGCTAAGAAAGCCACCGTCCGTCATACGGTGCGCCGCAAGAAGTAAGTCTTTTCCATCACGTTGATGGGTCTGAAAGGGCGGTGAGATTTCTCTCCGCCCTTTTTTGTGTCGGCAGAGCGTATAACAGGTGCAAAAAAACCGGCGACCTCATGAGAAGCCGCCGGTTGACCGGGATCCGGGTCTATTCGTAGGCCTTATTTGAAATCGATTTCCACGCGGCGGTTCTGGGGCTCGCGGGTATTGGCGGCGGTGACCACCAGCGGGTGGCTCTCGCCGAAGCCTTGCGTCGTGATTAGTCCGGCAGCCACGCCATCACGAACCAGCTCTTCCTTGACTGTGTTTGCGCGACGCTGTGAGAGCGCCATGTTGTAGGCCTCGCCACGATGTCCCGGATGGGCGGCGGAGGTATCGGTATAGCCACTGACCTCGATATGCGTGACCTGCACGGAGGTCGAGTTGCGTGCTGCGGCGGCAACAACGGCTTTCGCGCGCGTGCTCAGCTCAGCTGAATCCCAGTCGAAGAACACCAGATAGGTGCGGGTGGGGGCCGGACCCGGGATCGGCATGGGAGCCGCAACCGGCTTCGGCGGCGGGGGCGCAGGATTGAACTCGTAGCGCAATCCCAGCATCAGTGAATGATTGAAGTCCGTGCGGGTATCGCGGTTACCGCTGGACACCCCGAATTCCTTGGTCTTGTCCCAGCCGCCATAGATTCCGGTTGCCGTGGCATGGTGGCCGTTCGGGCCCATCAGCGTGTAAAAGCGGTACTCGGCGGTAGCGGATAGACCCACAACCCAGGGAACAGGGAACGACAGGCCGAAGATGCCCTGATAGGCGAAGTTTCCGGCCGTGCCGCCTACATGCTGGTCAAAGGCGCCGTTCGGGGCACGAACATAGGTGTTCATGGCCTGCCAGCCATAGCCGATACCAGCGCCAAAATACGGAAAGACCCAAGACTTGCCGATATCCATGTCGAACAGGGCATTAGCCATGACGCCATAGCCCTGCTGACGGCCGCCGACGGAAGACGGGAAGGTGCTGGAGCGGAACTGCTGCAGCCGGTTGTTTCGGTAATTGCCTTCGACCTCGACGCGGAATCCGTTTCCGAGTCCGTAGCCCAAGCTGCCAATACCGGTCACACCGGCCTGATAATGGTCACGTCCGCTTGGAAAGACCGGGGACAGGCGTGCGGTCTGGTCCTGATTGAAGCTCGCACCGCCTTCACCTGCAATATACAGGCCTTTGACGGGCTGCGCGGTTGCGGCACCCATGACGAGCATCGAAACGCCTGCAGTGAACCCGGCGCGGGTAAGCCAGGTCCTGACAACGGATCGTTGCGTCATGTCATTTCTCTCCAACCAGACAAATCTGCCAACCTTATCTGCGTGTGTTTTTGCCGAAAGCTCGGACGATGGCAACGCATCACACGACACAATGCCGCATCATGCGGTTTTCTTTATGGCAGGTTCACCATGTGCTGTGTCTTCACTCCCACAGTTTACGCCTCTTCGTCCAGATCGAGCCTTCGCGAGCCGAAGGTGCGCTCTATGGGCTGGGACACGTCCCGCATCTCCAGCTCGATGATCCACAGGTCAGGATCATATTTTTTCTGTCGCTCCAGATAGGCGTTCACGTCTGCCGGATTGGTAGCATCTACACGGGACCATCCGTTCCCGTCTTCGCGTAGGACGCCTGTTCCACCTGAGCGATCAGTCAGGACGATCAGGACCGCGCCGGCGTCTTCGTCGCCTTTCTTCAGAACCATGGCTGAGGTTCCGTCCGAGGAAATACGGCGAAGGACAGCCCGTACCCAGAGTCCCGTTTTCAATCGTGCGCCCATGACTGTTTCCGTTCGTCTTGCAAAGTTAGTGGATGGGCGCGCTGTTCTCGTCAGGAACAGACTCCAGCGCCGCCTTGTAGGCGGCAGGGGAAGACATCAACACCTTGGCGGCGTCCATGTCGGCATCCGAGCCGATGGCGGCCGGGCAATGTTTCCGGATATCGAGAATTTTCGTCACCGGAACCGGGTAGCGGGCCGCGCGTGCCATCTGCACGGCCTCGCCCTGCAGGGTGTTGCCCTGCTTCAGGGCAGAGAGCTGGGCCTGAAGGGACTCGGCACCGAGCGATGTGCAGACCTGCGGCATGACTCCCAAACCCTGGATGGGCCAGCCGAGCGGGGCCTGATTGCGACTCCACGTCACGAACAGTTCACCTCCGTTCGGCATCTGCCCGATCACCTGCACGAGTCCCTTGCCGAGCGTCTCGCTTCCGATCACGACCGCGCGTCGGTGATCGGCCAGTGCGGAAGCCAGGATTTCAGCCGCGCTAGCCGTCCGTCCGTCTACGAGAATCACCACCGGTGTGCCATTGGTCATGTCACCACCCTGAACGGCCCAGATATGGTTAGCCAGAGGATTCCGGCCATACGTGGTCACGGCCACGCCATGATCCAGCAGCAGGGCCGCCGTGGTGACGGCCTGCTGAAGGACGCCGCCGCGATCACCGCGCAGGTCGAGAATGATCCCCGCGGTCTTGTTTTTGTTGGTAGAGGGAGCAGAGGTATCTGGTGTCGGCTCATCTACGACCTGATCAAGATACTGGCTGATCTCTTCTGCTGTCTGGGTCGAAAAGGAGGTGACGCGCAGAACAGTGAATGGCCCGTCTGTCGAGGCAAATACGGTTTCGGGCGGGACCTGTGTCCGTTCCAGCTGCAGCATTGTTGTTCGATGGCCTTTTGCGGCAATCCCCAGCGTGACGGAAGTATGTTCGTTGCCCTCCAGCCACTCCTGGACCGTGGTGACATCCTGACCACGCGTCGAACGGCCGTTGACGGAGACCAGGCGCTCGCCCGTATCCACGCCGGCCTCCCAGGCGGGGCCATTGGCGTTGACGGCCGTAATCACGATCATGCGGCCGCTCTGGCCCAGACTCAGCCCCACCGTTCCCGTATCTCCGGTCCGCCGCGTGCGGTCCGAAATGGCGGGAGAGGGACCGAGATACCGGGAATAGGGGTCAAGATGATTGAAAAGTTCGTCGAAAAAGCCCTGCAGAAGTGCGTCTGATCCGGCCTCCCGCAGTGTGGCGGAATGCTGCCAAGCGGCCTGCATAGCAGCCGTGACCAGATCGGCCCATGCCCCGTTGCTGTCTGCGCCCGGCATGATCCGGCTGAACACGACCGTCTGCCCCTGGAGAACGTTCAGTATTGCGGGTGCCTGCGCAGATGCATCGGCAGAATTCTTTGTCGCTGTCATTGCCCCAGTGGGCGAGGGTACGGGTCCTGACACTTCAGGGCGCGTTTCCGTGACGGAAAGGGTGGGGTCGATGGCCGTCAGCCCGTCCAGACCCCACAGGCAGAAATCCCGCGCGGAGTGCGCCTCGAGTGTGCGGGGTTCCAGAAAGCCAAGGGCTGCAATCAGCACTTCGCGTGTCAGGGAAATTGAAAGTGCCGGCTGTGGTACGGGCGCAGCAGCGGAGAGGGCGGAGGTCGCCTGCGCCGTGGTTCCGGTTGTATCCGCGGGTGTCTGTGCCTTTGCTGGTCCTGTCGGGGCGATCATGATGAACATGCAGAACGCCAGGCAGAGAGCCGGACGACATGACGTCTCGTGGCTGCGCGGCATGAAATGGATCATAGGGCGGACGGCATGACGCAAGACGGGGTCCTTGGAGACGGGACGGCAAAGAAGGCTGCTCCCCGTAAGGCGACCACGCCACAAACTTCATCCACGGTAAAGACTTGCCAGACCGAATGTGGGGTCGGCAGTGCCGTCAGGCAACACTGTCGACCCGATCCTGTTTTCAGTCTTCCGACGACGTGTCGGAAACAGTTTTACGCTTCCGCGGCGTTATGGTTTTTGTCTTTGTGGCAGATTTGGTCGGGCTACGCTTTGTTACCTTCTTTGGGGTCGTTTCATCCCCTTCCGCAGCCGCAACGGTTTTTTTTGTCTTTGCTGCTTTCGGAGCCGCTTTTTTCGTAGAAGTTTTTTTTGTGCCACCTTTCAGTGGCTTGCCCTTCTCCGCCAGAAGCGCCACCGCTTCATCGAGCGTGACCTCCTCCATGTCCTGCCCCTTCGGCAGGTTGGCGATCAGCTGACCGTGCTGGGCGTAAGGGCCGAACCGTCCCTTACGGATCATGACCGCTTCGCCGTCCTTGGGGTGTGGTCCCAGATTGCGGATGGAGGCGAGCTTTTTTGCCAGCGAATCTACGGCCCGGTTCAGCCCGACTGTCAGGACGTCGTCGTCCTTGTCGAGCGTGCCATAGATGGCGCCCATCTTCACATATGGCCCGAAGCGTCCAAGGCCGGCCTCGATCTTTTCGCCCGTTTCGGGGTGAAGTCCGACCAGACGTGGTAGGGACAGCAGTCCCAGCGCCTGTTCCATGGTTATGGTATTGCCGTCGATTCCCTTGGGAATGGTCGTCCGCTTGGGCTTGGCTTTCTTGTCCTCGGGATTGGGTTCGCCGCGCTGGATATACAGCCCGTACGGTCCGCGCCGGATCGAGATGTCCTCCCCGGTATCCGGGTCCTGGCCCAGAATTTTCGGCCCGTCATTCAGCCCTTCGGTATCGCCTTCCTCGGCCACCAGACGGCGTGTGAACTGGCAGGTAGGATAGTTTGAACAGCCGATGAAGGCGCCGAACTTGCCAAGCCGCAGGCCCAGCCGTCCGGTTCCGCAGGAGGTACAGACGCGCGGATCACCACCATCAGGGCGCGGCGGGAAGAAATGCGGCGCGAGGTCCTCGTCCAGAGCGTCGATAACGTCCGAGATTTTCAGATCCTTGGTCTGCGCTACAGCAGCCGAGAAATCATGCCAGAACGCAGCCATGACATCATGCCAGTCCGCACGGCCGCCTGAAATATCATCAAGCTGTTCTTCAAGCGAGGCTGTGAAACCTGAATCCACATAGCGCTCGAAGAACGATGTCAGGAATGCCGTGACCAGCCGTCCGCGATCTTCGGGCACGAAACGCCGTGCATCAAGCCGCACGTAATTACGGTCCCGCAGCACGCCGAGAATGGAGGCGTAGGTCGAGGGACGGCCAATGCCGATCTCTTCCATTTTCTTGACGAGCGAGGCTTCCGAATAACGCGGAGGCGGCTGGGTGAAATGCTGCTCGGCGTCCACGGCGCCGGTCGTCAGGCGGTCGCCTTCCTTCATCGGCGGCAGGAGCTTGCCGTCTTCGTCTTCAGCCTTCGTATCGTCACGGCCCTCGATATAGAGCTTGAGGAAGCCGTCGAATGCGATGGTCGAACCCGTGGCGCGCAGAAGCGTCTGGCCACTCGCATCCGCCAGCGTTACCGCCACCTGATCCAGTTCCGCCGATTGCATCTGCGAGGCGACGGAGCGCTTCCAGATCAGCTCGTACAGCTTCTTCTGGTCGGGTGTCAGCGCGTGGCCGAGCTGCTGGGGCGTCAGAAAGACGTCCGTCGGGCGGATGGCCTCATGGGCCTCCTGCGCATTCTTGGCTTTGGTGGAATAGGCGCGCGGGAAATCCGGCACATAGTCATCGCCGAACGCCTTGCCGATATGCCCGCGGATGGACCCGATGGCTTCTTTCGCCATCGTCACACCATCGGTTCGCATATAGGTAATCAGGCCGGTGGTTTCGCCGCGCAAATCCACGCCTTCATAAAGCTGCTGCGCCGTACGCATCGTCGTCTGTGCGCTCATGCCGAGCTTGCGAGACGCTTCCTGCTGCAGGGTCGAAGTCGTGAATGGCGGCGGCGGGTTGCGCTTGGTACGCTTGCGCTCGACGGAGCGTACCGTGAACTGTCCGCTGAGGACCGTATCGCGTGCGCCGAAGGCCAGCTGCTCGTTGCTCAGATCGAACTGGTCGAGCTTTTCGCCCTTCAGATGCGTCAGACGGGCCTGGAACGCGGCCTTGCCGGGCGTCGTGAAGCCGCCGGTGACAGTCCAGTATTCCTTGGGGCGGAAAACTTCGATTTCGGCTTCGCGCTCACAGATCAGGCGCAGAGCAACGGACTGCACACGGCCCGCACTCCGGCTGCCCGGCAGCTTGCGCCACAGGACGGGAGACAGCGTGAAGCCCACCAGATAATCCAGCGCGCGGCGGGCCAGATAGGCGTCAATCAGCGGGCGGTCCAGCTCGCGTGGAGCGGCCATTGCCGCCGTAACGGCCGATTTGGTGATTTCGTTGAAGGTGACGCGGTGGACGTCCACGTTCTTCAGAAGATTTTTCTCTTCCAAAACGCTGCGGACATGCCAAGAGATCGCCTCACCTTCGCGATCCGGGTCAGTGGCGAGGTAAAGGTTTTTCGCCCCTTTCAGCGCCTTGGTGATGGCGGAAATCTGCTTGGCGCCGCGCTCGTCCGTCTGCCAGCTCATGGCAAAGTTCTCGTCCGGGCGCACGCTGCCGTCCTTGGGTGGCAGATCTCGCACATGCCCGAACGAAGCGAGTACGGTATATCCGCTTCCCAGATACTTGTTGATCGTCTTGGCCTTTGCCGGGCTCTCGACCACCACAACGTCCGTCATCGCCAC
>Ga0157363_1007071_pt1 | contig 10616 bp, 3 predicted proteins | sample AttsexASBM1_FD_111477 | JGI IMG/M metagenome (GOLD analysis project Ga0157363, IMG submission 111477) | Fungus gardens microbial communities from leaf cutter ant in Ribeirão Preto, State of São Paulo, Brazil - Atta sexdens ASBM1 | ecosystem: Host-associated > Fungi > Mycelium > Unclassified ...
GAACTTCGAGTAAAGCGAGAAGACGCGTGCCGTCTTTAAGATCTTCGATTAAATCATCGATACGAAGCGGAGGAACTCTCTACAGAAAACAAATATTTATCAATTGTGTAATCACGATGGATTGTATATTCTTCAAATATATGAGTAAGAAAAACATTGTGTAATTTAAAAATATTAATTATTAAATTACATATATCTAGTGATGATAAAAATTGTCGCATATTCGAAATTTAATGTTATATACGTAATTTATTAAATACTTATAATTTAATATTTTTTAATTTATATATAATAATATTTAATACTTTAATTACAAGTCTAAATCTAAATTGGCTCTTGAAATATTAACAACAAATAACATAAAATAAAAAAACGGGCAATTAACAGTCTTAAAACGCAGTAATTGGTGTGCATATACAAATACATTTTGACAGTGTCTACTGTGTCTATTACATAAAATAAAATAAATAACTGAACTTTCACTGTATTCAAGCCATCTTCAGCAGTCTCCAATCATAGAAAAATTGTTCACATTCGCATGTTCAACAGTGTAGTAGCAATACGTGTGCTTACTTATTGCACTTTTTCAAATAAATTCAGCACTGACTGCAGTTTGCATACTGCAATTTGTGCTATAAGTTAAACTTTTATTGTTTTCGCTTTAATTTTTGAATTGATATGCTGCCTAGATCAATGTTACTTGTTCTTTATTTGATGATACACGATTTTTTTACTGAAATAGCTATTTGGTACGAGGACGAACAAGATGCTCGCCTTCAATAACTTCGTTGCCTTTGATGCATACATGTTACGAGTTGGATTTCCGCAGTAAGGCAAGTTCTGAAGGATGCGGAAGTAGGGGAGCATCGAAACTCAAGAACCAGGTACGGGCTAAATCAGCCGTTCAAGTTTCGATAACACGATATGAGAGGCAGTCCACGTCACGTTTTATTATGCGTCACGTAAGGATCGAGAGCATTACGTAACTTCGAATGAGAAAAAAACGAGAGTCAACTCGTTACAAACTGTCGTTGTATTATCAAGTACTTGGCGGTGAAACGGAGCACGACTTGGGACACGATATCAAAGTGCTATTTGCCATATATGAATCTGTTTCATTGCGTTTTTCTGAAGGTGACAAAAGTATTTTTTCTTGACACACTTACCTTCGAGAGATGAGAATTGATCCAATTTATGAAGGTTTTCTTTTGCACGCGTTCTTGTTCGTCTGAAAAAAGAAACGAGAAACAAATTTTAATTTTGCGTTGTAAATTAATTCGAAGAGAATATATTTTCGTGAAATTAAAGAGCTGGAATATTACGATATATATGTTTCTGAAAGAACGGATATAAATTATTCATTCAGATATCTATATATATATTTGATGAATGTTGAGCTGAAGAAGAACATATGGAAGTATTCACGATTGCTTGTGGGCATTTGTGAATCGTCGAGTTCAATTATAAGGATTATGCGAAATACATTAGCGCCGTTTTATTTTTAAAGCTGCCGTCACTTTATTATATCTTACCAGCTATGGTGCCGTATACGTCACACTACAGGCACACGCGCGATAATGAATATGCAACTAGTATAAATTCACAGGCGCATGATCGCGAAGCGAACATTAAACTGTCACGTAAATTATTTGTGCGATATGCATGTCCTTAACGCGATTCGACAGGAAGAAAAACTAATCATACAAGTCGACAAACAAGTCGAATACGGTTGACGAATGCGCTCTATTGCATAGAGACTTTAAACTCTTCACAAAATGCAAGAATTCTTTTCACGTATTTTTCTGCTTTATTATATTCTTTATTATTTTCTTTGGAGCAATTGAAAAAATTTCTTGGTAAAAATATCTCATATTTCTCTGGTATCTCTCTATTTTAATAATTTATTTATTTCCACGTATGAAAAAATGCCAGCCGGGATGATGTTTATCTTTCAATAAAGATATCCCGGACCATAATAATATTTAATATATGCATATTATTGAGATTTTTTTTATTCGTCGACACACACATCTGCTTACGAAATGACATTGGTTCCTGGAAGTAAAAATTTGCGGTTCCCGAAATAAAACGGCTTTGATGTCACCAGCAGACACTAACACTGTTGCCTTGAAACAATGTTTCTTTTCATCAAGTCTTCACATGGCGGCATATTATATCTTCGTGTCGTAATGCGATCGTTTTGCATACACATTACGTGCCAGTCTTGTAAGCTACAAAAAAATTACTGTCGGTAATTAACGAAAACACGTTGCTTTATTCTACGTTGTGCCTTTGATTTACGAATCAAAGAATCGTCAGAAGTTTCTTCTTTCGTTTGATCTCATATTCGGAAAACGCTGCATAAATCGGACTTCTTGATATAAGTTTGCGCATTCATTTTTCTGTAAGTATAAAAATTGCCTTGGAAAATGGGCGTGCAAGTTTAATAAATTTGCAGTTTCTGCTCGAGAAAATATTCACATGAGTTTTTGCTCTTTATATTACGTTGTGAATTCTCTTTTCGATAAGATTAATAAGAATATAGTACGTACGTAAAGATAAGAATACGCTAAAGGCGATGTAATCTCGAATATACAAGAATTATTAGAACGTTCTTGTGGAATAAGGAAAATTTATAGAATTTATTAACATACTTTTAGCGACTTAGATGAGGAATACTGACCTATTGAACTTTCGCGATGTATGGGAAACTGTAAGAAACTATTATCATCGGTTTTTATCGTTACTTTATCCGCGGTAGATGTTTAATCGTAACCACGAGACGTAGGCGAAAGTTGCAGACCACATTGCATTATGGTGCAGTCCAGTAACATTGAAAAGGCAGGATATTCCCACGCGTTCTCATTATCATTCATCGTGAGTGTCATGGTTACGGTAAATCGTTCGGCAAAACACACGTGAGATGTAGTGCCTGCGATACATTTGATGCATAACGATAATTTTCGAGGGTTCACTTTCACTGTCTACACTCAATGTCAAAAGTGAGATCATGTAAAGCACAGATTTTATTAGCGACCAATTAGTTTTTTTAAAAGATAATATACTAAACTTTCATTATGAATAAGATAATTGTAATGATAAATAGTCTTCCTTCAAGCAATGTCTAATTTTATAGCAAATTAACATTTTCTAAAAACTCAAATAATATTTTATAACAAATTATATGTATAGAACCACTCGATTTGTTTGACACAGCAAACAAATTAAATACTACCAATAAACGAGCAAAATTAAAATGTTAATATTTTATATATATATATATATATATATATATATATATATATATACAATATATATATGTGCGCGCGCGTGTGTGTGTATTATATGAAGAATTATGTCCAAGAGATTTAGAGAAATAAATAAATGTCACTGTTATTTTTTCTGTTTGAAATAATTTTATATGTAACAGCCGATATTTCAAAAATGGTTCAAAAATTACTTCAAATATAACAATTATTGGTTCAATAAATAATTCTAATATTTGAGATTTTTGAAATAAAGGATTTTTGAAAAATTGATGATATAACTAAAATATGTATAACTTTATATTATAATCATAATACTGGCTCACAAATATAATTACAACAGGATGATTAGAATAAAGTTAATAATTGATCTTCATTCGTATGATTCATCGAGTTGTTTTATAATACGACATCATTTAATATAGTGTGTAATTTCAACCGTTTGTAAGAAGCTCGCGTTTGTATCATTTCTAATTTTAAATTCAGCCGTTCGAGGCGTGATACGCATGAAAAAGTCCACTAAACGTATTCTCGCTTTCGAAAATATCTGAAATTGCATCGCGTAAAGTGAATTTTGTATGATGTTTGTCGGACGTTTGTGTCCGCCAACATCCAAAATAAATACCGTTTTAAACGAGTGGAAATATTATTCTGTAAAGCGCCACTCTCATCTTCTAGAGTAATGTTTAGGATTCTGGGACAAGATGATCCGCGATTATGTCACTAGTGTTATGAGAATGAGAATCCGCTACCTGCGTAATCGTCTCAACCAACCGATGTATCTTTACTTGTGATCGAAAAATTGTTTGCGTAATAACAGATTCAATTACTGGAATCAAAAAATATTAATCACGGATATTAATACCAGATGACATTCATCAGGAATCGATATCATAATTTTTCCTTGCTTCTATCTTTACCCGCTTTTTCTGCCTGCGTGTTTTTTATTTTTGTTTAAAGTTATTCCGTTTATCAACTTTTTTTGTGTATTTTTTTATAAATTTGGCTGCTATATATGAGTCATAAAATATGTTTGAGAAAAATCGCGTTTGATTTTTGAGAATATAATAATCATATATCACAAATATCATTATGAAACTGTGCCAATATAATTTTAATCATGCAGTTGGCTCACAATCAGTTTTATAATGTATTTGTTTAATTCGTTTTCATCATTTTAAAAAATAACAAAAATAAAAACACAGATGTTATTGTATGTAATCTCTTTAAAGATGTTTAATTTGTGTTTGTCTCTTTATCAATTCTTGGAATATTATTTTATATATGTATGGAGAAAATGCATCTTTATTGTAAGCAGAGAAATACAAAATATTGATTATATAAGTTTAATTTCAACCGACTGTATATCAAATGTCGTGATTTCTTCTGTTTTCGTGACAATTCCGGATGGTAGAGCACTCGTTCGTTCATGTGTTTGCCTGTGAGAAACTGCTCCGAAAAAAGAAATAGATAAAAGCGAATGGGTCTCATTATACGGTGTCACGGAAGGTAACTGTGCGGTCATAAAAATCACGTAGCAACAGGAAATCTCACCCACTGTGTATTTGCAACAGACGAAAGTTTACGGGTTAAGAACCAGAACGAGCGCGGATTGCCTTAAAAGTGTGTCTCAATTTTACGATTTATAAATTTCCTAGCAAACTTTGAAGCTTTTTTACTTATAAATCGAGAAATGAAATAGATTGCAAATCGTACTTTTTAAATTAATTTTAAGGAAACTTTATTTTAATATTTAATTTATTATGATTTATTGTTATTTTTTTCATTTTTATTATTTATATGATAAATTGAATCTAAAATAACATTTATAGATTTGAATAATCGAATTTGAATAATCGGATAATTCGATAAATTAATTAGATTAAATTAATTAATTGTTAATTGATTTAGAAATTGATGCATTAAAAAATCCGGATTTATAGTTTTAATTTAAAAAACATTTTTAATTCATTACAAAATCTATTACGAAAAATAAAATTAATATTAAAATATTCTATATGATTTAATAAATATAAATATATTAAATTGTAAATATATTAATTTTATATAATTTAAAAAATAATTATATAAAAACTTACATGATATGTCATAAGCCACCATCTTATTTAAGTAATATATTACAGACGTTACCAAAATTGACTTTCACTTCTTCAATTATTGTTTGCAAGTTTGTGCTGTATAAAACCGATTCTCAGCTACGATCGATTTATTTTTACGCAGCCGATAGAAGAAAAATTAACGACAGATCGATAGAGAAACTTTGAACCAGAACGATCAACTAACGGAGGTCAGATCGCTTTCAACGTTCGCCACGCTAACCATTGCTTGTCGTGATGGTTCAACCGGTCGCACGAGGAAGAAAACGTAAATAGATGTTGGTCGTTTAAAGCAACCAGAGACAGTCGCGTGCCGTTTCGCGAACCGTATTACAGATAGTCACTAACGCATTAATTAAATGAAGATTCATCTCAAACTTACTATATTGCGGAATTCATAGAGTTCTCAAATTGTTACTGTTGTGCGAATAAATTACAGAGTTAGAACAAAACAAAAGAAATAAACGCCTATCATATATTGTAGCACTTAACACTTTTGCTATTTTTCGATTAAAACAATTTTGAATCTCGTTGTAACGTAATCTTTTTTGAGCATCTCGTAATTTATTTCGTTGATAGATTTTTGTTTACTTTTTAAAAAAATTAAAACAGAAATTAAAAACGAAGAATTTCTAATTTTTTTTGTTACGTAAGTAGACATATACGTAAGTAGACATGTATTTATGAATTTTACGATCGTATTTGTGGTCGCTGATCAATATTATGACAGCTATGCAAAACGACAGCATCTGAGATGTCCGGTTTTCAGGGGAGAGGAGGAAAGGGAATCAGTAAAGTAGGACAAATTCTCGAGGATGAGATCAGACGATGTCTCCTCGGATGAAACGGGATAAATTATGAAAGAGCGAGAAGTGATCAAATGAATCTTATCTATCTACTTACCTAATTTTATAGTATATGTTATTTTTATTATAATTTGTCATATAATTGAATTCCGAATTCATAATGTGTGTGTGTGTGTGTGTGTGTGTGTGTGTGTGTGTGCGTGTGCGTGTGCGTGTGTGTGTGTGTGTGTCATAAGCAACAATTGATGCTTATGAGTGTTTAAAAAGAGGAAAAAAACTTTGATATAACTTTGAATTTATTTCGAGTTAAATGGATAAGTTTAAGAATAATTATGATAATCACGATATTCTAAATCACAATAATATGACAAAATACATGTACATATATTATATTATAACATTTGCTGTACTTATATTATTCAACATATTATAGATAGACAGCGGAAATATTTTCATAGATTAGAATGATGTCTCTCTATATGTGTTCATGATTCAGCAACAAAAAATAAACACGTTCTGTGGTAAAATCAAGAAATGAAGAAATATTTTATCGAGTAAACGTAAAACGGAAATTAAAAAATCGCTTTTCTATTCAATAAATCAGTTATAACTATTGATAGAAAACGAGCAAAAATGTTTATGTAATGAAAAATGAAAATTTATAGTTATGAATTGTCATCACTTGTATATAAATCATTTGCGAAGATCGATATAATCAATTGTATTTCATTTCAAGAAAATATTGCTTGATAATTATTGTTAGAAAATACATTCTAATGAATAATTGTTGTAAAATATACGGTATATTAATTATTGAACATTTAAGTGAAAATTGACAAAAATTTTCAATACGAATAAGCAAAGAAGACTAAATTCAATTAAAGTAGGTCTTGGTTCCTAATAATATTTTTGTGTCAATTTTCATTTTCATTAATTAGCTGTAACATTACAATCACATTACTTTTTCTTATAAAAAAATATATATGTGATGCAAATATTATTATAAAGACTATAAAACCAATATCCGTAATATAATTCTAATCTATATCTTTCAAATATTTTCCAACATTACGTTACAAAACTAGTAACTATATTAGTTATTTTATTTTTTCTGATATATTCGAGAATTGCAATAATAACTATCTTTTGATCGAATTTGCAAAATTATTATGTAGTCAAATGTTTTATTAAAACATTCTGTTCTATTAAATTAATGATCACTAACATCGCTTAAAAACTAACCGATGAATCCATTGGTAGAAAATAAAAGTAAAGTTATTAAAGTTTTAGTATAAATCTATTGTGTCGCACGTAAATTCTGCGAAACATTTATTTCTTGGTCATCGTTGACATATCGCATTAGTAATAGACATATATTCCATATATTCCATATATTCAAAGTTCCGAAAAAATTCTTCGGCAAACAATCCTTTAAAATGTTTAGACAATTATGTAAGGTTATCCTGATTATTGCGTTGGAATCCAGATATGTAAAACTTATTACATTGTTACGGTAAAGAAGCCTCTTTTCTGACAACAATCCGATCTAAGTAAGTCTGATCGTCAACCGTTGACCTACTTCGCGTTTGACCAGTAAAACTGTTTTAACGACTCAGTGCACCAATCGAAAAGCCAGCCCTGAGATGAGAGATAACCAAGCATGGCCTTGACATTCATACGATAACTCGGGCGATTTATCAGACGTACAAATATATCTATGAGTCTTTATGGAAAGGTGCCGTTTGGCATTTAATTTGAAGCTTAGCGTGTTAAATATTCGTTGATCGATATATGATATCATATATAGATAATATTAATAAATAACCTGATAAATACAATCATGATAAAAACAAAAGTGACGTAACGTATCTGCATATGTTATGTAAAGATATAAATGATAAGTATCTCAGTGGCATTGCTAGTTTTCTAGCAACGACGACTTGACTAAATTAGTTTAGTTGAGCTTTATTTCTTTCGTTAAATGTATGTATTAAATGAAAAATATATAATATTTAATTTAAATACATATATTCTCCAACGAAGGAAATAAAGATGAATTAAACAAATTTAGTCAAATTAATGACTTTTTTTCTCAGTGTAATTAAATTCTTTAAAATAGAAATAGATTTTTGTATAGAAACGAATTTGAACTTCGGAAACAAAGTAGTTTCTAATAGTAATGAAGTAGATTCTTCTTCTTTAATGAACATTTTTGTAAAAAATTTGATACATTGAAACTTTTAGAACTTCAACAGATTAAAATAGAATCACAAGAATTTCAAGATAGAACACAAAGAACTCTGTTACAATTAGAACTTTTATTATTTAAAATCGAGACTTGTTAATACGATTATATCGCTCTTCATTACGTCCCGGGGCTCTATATTTGCACGCGAAATTGTTTCTTAATTGCTTAACAATTGGTGTTCGTATAAGCGATGAGGTAAGCTCGCATGTTGTAGAACGCGCACGTGGCCTGTCAGGCAAACTATAGAAATCGCAGCATGCGAGAGTACTATGGAACGAACCCGATCGCAGAAGTTTTCGTTTTATTCATTAACGCAACGGACTATCAACCTTTCACTGCATACACGCGTGAATATGTATATTTCGAACACGCGCATAGGTGTAATACAATATATTCTGTCGCTACAAGCCTGCTCCTCGAAATTTGGTACATTTGATTCATTCATCATCTGATGGAATGGTGACAACAGAATTTTACCGAAAAAAGTGACTAACGTGTAAAAACACTTTGAATCGCATTCTCATCTTTAATTGTAATTACTTGATCTTGAGATTCATTTATATCTTTGTATCAGTATATCAAGATATTCGGTTTTATTACATGACATTATGGTCGCAGAATTTCTCTTTGTATTTCTCATAAAAGAACTCTAGGTGAACAAGAGAATGGATAAAAGATATGGACTGAGATAGAAAAACAGCCTTGAACTGAGGTTCCCTATCGTCATCATTCAGTATTATACCGTGTTACGAGCATGAGTTACGAGGCGCATTACGTTTTATACGCAGCTTATCGTTAAAGCATATGAATGGCAAAGTTACGCAATGATCCCATAAATGATTAATCTATTATGGGGATTTTTTAATCCAGACATTCGACAGATGTAAAAGAGATTATTTCTCTAAACAGTTGGTTCCATTTTATTTTCCAGAAAAAGATATCTTTGTTCTACGATTATTTTTGTATCAGCGATACAAAGATCATCATACAATCAAGATTATCATACGAATAAACTTCGATAACTGCATAGCATTTATAAATTAAAAAATTTGTAAGTCCAGACAGTTTAAAAAATTAAATGAGTTTGATTCTGCAGATGTTTTAAGAATTGCAAAATAAGAATTGCAAGATTTGCAAAATACACTTTGTAGTTGTCAGTTAAAATGAATCACAATGCGTGAAATCGCTGATTGAGATTAAATCATAACGTGCTAAATAATCCTACATCGAGATCTCCTTTCAAAAATCGCTAATCATAATTGCAATTATTGAATCTATCAACAACTGTCCGAAGAGTATTCTTTTTATTGTGAATATCAGTACTCGAGTGTACGAGAATTTCCGCTATTTGATGAAAATATTGCAAGCGAGTCTCGCCAAACAGTATGAACGTAGTCAGAAGTATCGAGGTGATGAGAGAAAGATAACAAGAGAATCGACAGCAGACCGAGATATTTATTTTCTGCCAAGTCAAATGACACCTGTACCTTTGATCTCAGCGATGTGTGCGTCATACTCGCTTCTGCTGCGCACGTACTCGATTCTCGCGGCGACATTCTGGAAGCTCTGATTGCGATATTCGGCGTACCACTCCGCGGGCGGCCGTTCATCCGCGCCCAATTGTTGGACTCGAGGACTGCTACTTCTTCTCTGTGATAGGCTCTCTTCCGAGGGGAATCTCGTGAAAGAGGTGACCGAGCTAGACTTGCTGCCGTGACTCTGCACGCCATGACTATGACTTTGATAGGCCGAGTCCTCGAGGATGTGCTCCTCGCTAGGAGTTCTACTTGATTCTGTCAAGACACGCTGCTGAACAACCGCAGTGTCGCCGTTAGTACTACCCGAACTGATCGCACGTACGCTCTTTCTCACGGTGATTTTTTCAAACTTCACGACCTTAGCGCCGTTTAGCTCGCCTTCCTCCACTAATCGCTCGAAACTTTCCTCGAATGAAGAATCACTTGTTCTAGAAGATGGTCGCTGATGTGTTGGAGACCGGATAGGTCTGCGCGCGTCCGAGTCTTCCAGGAGATCCTCGGTGCTGGGACTACGTCCAGTCGACCAGACCTGTTCGAAAAAACTCACCCGGTCCTTCAGCCGGGTACCACGTGGCGTTCTTGGACTGCCCCTACCATCGGCGCCGCCACTGCCGGGGCTATCTACCCTCGGCGGTGTTGGA
>Ga0157363_1007073_pt1 | contig 10613 bp, 9 predicted proteins | sample AttsexASBM1_FD_111477 | JGI IMG/M metagenome (GOLD analysis project Ga0157363, IMG submission 111477) | Fungus gardens microbial communities from leaf cutter ant in Ribeirão Preto, State of São Paulo, Brazil - Atta sexdens ASBM1 | ecosystem: Host-associated > Fungi > Mycelium > Unclassified ...
CAACATTTTTACATATCCGACGAATAGAGCGTTATTTATGTCGAAATTATAAAGTCAATTCGTAACGATCTGAAGGAAAATTTAATACGTCGTAAGTTAATAACATCAATCTTACTATTTACAAGGCGAAAGTGGAGAGTAATCAAGCATGTCATTGCATGCTTTATACATATCCCATAGAGCATTTTTTGGCTCCCGACATTTTTAGAAGCGTTGCAATGTGAAATTATCGATCAGTTTTGCAATTTCACTCTCACGTACGTCCTTTTACGTACGTTTTAATGAAAGAAAAGTAAAAGTTTGAGTTATGGTCCGAATAGGATGATCTTCGATCCCCTCCGTCATAGACCTACGCGTTGAAGTGTATTAACTGCAATCCACGCTAGTAATATAGAAGAAAATCAATTTTTTTTTTTTTTTTAAGGATGCGAGCGCCTCACGACTTCGGTAGTTAACGAGAGTCACATGTGAGGCGCGTGTACACATAAAACGCGTCCTTGCTGATTTATATTCGTCGGAAGGTTTTCATTTTTCACCGTTTTCCTTCCTACCGCAGAGGGCCCTTTATTATTTCGCCGGCCGCATTGTACTCCGCCCGTTACCCTGTTTCGCGGATGAGAAATCGCCTTTCCACTTCGTGGATGAATGCAGCCGGTGGTACACAATCGAAGTCGCGTATATAAGAGGCGGCAAAAAGCAAACCGACAATGGACCGCGAGATTTCGACTCGAATCGTATCAATCGCTGTCGGGGCACAATCCTACCTCAGCGACGTGTTACCTGTTCTACGCGCCAGGCTATCGGGATTCCCCTTTCGTTGCCCCCTGGCTGGATCACAATGGGGATCCATCGATACGCCATCAATACCCATGGAGTACTTACACGCGAGCAACGTGAACGTTTCTATTGTGTGCCCCTTTGCGTTTAGTATATGTGTATTACAGGAAAATGGAGCTGGTGATGTTTTAGTCTCTCGTCCTTCAAGAAGATCGCTGTTAGAAATGTAATCACGAGCTTCCTTTACATGTAAATGAACGAAATTAAAAGTATTGATTGATTTGACTGAAAATTAAGTTACACTAGTTACTTAAATGTACGTATACATAAAATTTAATGAAAAGTACATTAAATTTCATAAATTTTCATTCAAAAAATACATTAACTTATGTACACAAATACTTTTTAGTTACAAATACATTAAATTTCATGTAATGTCTTGAAATTAAGTACAAATTTTGTAACTTAAAAGTTAATGAAATTTAAGAATATTTCTAATTCTTAAAGAACTATCAAGAATATTAGGAACTAAAGAGTATTCATAATTGTTCAAGTAAGGGTCATCGCGAGATTAATGATGATCGTTAAGTATTTAGATACATCGTTAATGAATGTAAGAACTGTTGTTTACGTAACCAAATTTCAATAAGGTTTAAACCTTTAATCTGATTTAATCTTCTAACTTTCATGATAGTTCAGTTCTACTATATTTTCTTGATTATTAAATGCATGAAAAGTCAGATTATTTTATTCGCTGATTTGCTCACGTCGTGCGACACGTAACAGTTGGATCTTCTATCGATTAGCTTTCTTCGTCACAAAAGAAGAACGGCAGCCGATCTCGCGTAACTAAAAAGGGTTACGTGTGCTATTGCGTGTTTTGTAAAATAGAGAGGTATATATTTTTCCACACGAGGATCACGTTTGCTGTGGGGCGAGTCACCCCTTTTCGATATGCAATGACGTTTATTGCAGTGATATTAATCGATCGGGAAGGGTCGTGACTATTGGATCGTTTTTCTCCTTTTTCTCCTCTACCCTTTTCCTACAACCCTGTCTACCTGTTTATATCGTGTTCGATTTGAGGGGGATATTTGCGGGTACACAGCGTCGCGGTGTTGTTTGCGATCGACGAATGTATGCATAACTGCATAATACTGGCTCAGAGGATCATTTGAATAGCTGCGCTCGAAAAATATGTTTTGCCTGAAAAATGGATTTCGATTTATATAATGCATTTTAAGAGGATTTGTAAGCCACGTTACCCATTGACAATTTTCGCGGCGCGCGTTATTCATTTGCAGTGTGTACAAAATGAAATCGGAACGTCGATAGATATTCGTGCTTGTTAATTTTATCTACGTTTCATTGCCGTTTGTTATTTCTGATATTTATGCACGTAGATGGTTTGGTATTATTGTGCATTGTAACAAATAATGCTTTGATTAATATGTCTATTCTTCGTATATAATTGTCCAACCGTTGTTTCACCTCTACATTTGGATTTATTCATACACGATTCGTACACGATTTGCGTATATATGATGAGAATTATGAAAAATAAAAGGATATTTTTTTTTTTTTAATGGCACGTTGTTACATTACGAACCTATAATGTTTAAAGATCTGTTGGAAAATGCACTTGTCATAAAACAAAAAAATGATAACTATTCGACATATGAATGTAACGAAGTTCAACTTCGTTAAAGAGGCGATAGAATTGTGGATAATGTCAAATACTGTGCACTCCTGCGCGTTCTTGTCATTCCTTCAAACCGGATCAGGATTTCTATCTCTACTGTTGTGTGTGATATGAAGCAATTACGATTTTTTTGTGTATCAATAGCATCTTGCTTTCGAAAAAAACGAGAAAAATAAATGATAGAGAATGAAGACGAGTGACGTTGAGATACCTCCGTCTTTGCGCGTGCATGTCTATTTTAATTGCCTATCTGCAGCCATCTATTTCGATTTGTTCTTTTATTATGTCTCATTCCTTTATTCTTCAATTTCTTGCGTAAATGCTATTTCTCCGGTACGACATAGAATATTTCTTGTTAATTATTCTGCAACACGATGACGGATCTAACATTTTTCCTTACATCAATTAGAATTAGAATATCATGAAATATTTCAGAAAAAATATAATTCTGTCATTTCTTTGGTAGTTTATTATTATTTACTCAATCTACTATTAACTTAATTTGTACAATAAAATACAATTTTCGTTTTTTTCGTCTGCTAAACAATTCACAAAAATGAAATACGCTTTCTCTAATTTACTTTATAAATTATAATCATTAGCTATGATGATTATTATCTATGTAAAAGGAGAAAGTGACGAAAAAAAAAAAAATCGAGTACGTACATATTCAAATCTGAGAGAGGAAAGACTTAAGGTAAAATTAAGGATTTGAGAATGTAAGAATCGCAAACGGACTTTTCAACATGAATAGCTTCTATTATACTATTGTGGAGTAGTTTGAAAGGAGCGACGAGCTGATGCTTTATAGTAGAATCGATCAGACATCAAGAGTTTCATTTCGACACTTGAAGTTCTGAAGAAGAATCGATCCGAAACAATCGTTCCTTCAAACATCTCATAGCCGATTTATGTAATACCTGCAGCCTTTGATTTTCTTTGATGCCTTTATCCTTATGACATATCGGGTGTTTCACATTCGTTCACAATTTTTCAGTAGTGCATTTAAATGTAAGCTGTTATTATTATTATTAATATTGTTCTATGATAGTTTAGAGTTTGCATAATTGTTATCTTAATTACTTTTGAATTACTATAATTTATTGAAAATATATTATTTTTTTAATATAATTTTTGTATAATTACATAAAGTGTTATTCTAAACAGAAATACATTTATCTGAAACATGACATATATACATGAATCTTTGTTTTATTTAAATTTTTATGTGTTACTTTATTGAGAATATAGTAAAATTTAAACAAATTATAAGCCAAACAGTATACATTTTTTAGTAAATAATTACAAGTATGTATAATTATAAATAAATTAAGTACATACATATGGAGAGTATAACTTTTTAATTACAATTATTAAAGAAGACGACGAATATAGTAGATATATGAATAGAAGTGCTGAAACTATTATTCTGGCGTTTCAGCTAAAGCTAAATATAAATTGCAGCAAGAACACCCTATAGATTCATGTCTAGACCGATCGAATTAGAATGTACTCCCGCTTTCAGATATAACGGCGGTCTCAAGCAGAACAGTCGATGCTTTCTAGGCCCTCTTAACTCACCACTATACCGTTGGAGGCTTTCGTTCATTTCTGAAGTGGAACCATCATCTCTGTTCTTTCTTTCTTTCTAGCGGTTCCCCTTCGACCACCTGCAACACGCTTAGTCTTCGCTTAGTAATCTCCTCCGGTCTACCCTTCGGTCCACCCTACGAATCGTTAATCCATACTTTCAGAGTGACTCTGGCCAAATATCGGTCAGTCGATAAGGCGAACACAATGATGCGCGTTTATCCGCTTGCTCGGTTTTCGCGACCCCCCTTTAGACCCCTAAAGGGAATCGTCTTTTCATGATCGCTGCTTTTTTCTTTTTGTCCAAAGAACATACATGCAAAAGTTCTTACGCAGCAATTATTTTATGAATATAAATCTAAATAATACTGTTACATATCGTACTTATTATGTAGCCATAAATTAAAGTAATAATGACTTTCTTCGTTTGAGCTTATAAAAATTTATAAAAGCAATTTGTTATTTATCAACAGTATTACAGCTTTTTTTTAGGACGTTACTTGACTTAACAAAGATGAAAAATAAATACGTCTCTGCACTCTGGAATCGACTGCCGTTATGAAATTTTTAATTCACCGTCGATGAGATTTCTGAGAATAACAAGATCCAGTTTGGCGCCTGTTTAGTCCGAGATCGTCAACCGGGCCGGTTTTTAACCTGTCCGACCAGTTTTCATGAAATTACCCGGTTACCGGTTTCATAATATATCCCGCCTCTTGTCTTGCAGTTCCATGTACGATGATAATGATTAACGGATTATAGGAAAAGGGCTACGAAGAGGATTGGACAGCGCATTTCCATCATTGGTGAAAGTGCATAGATCTCATGGTCAATTTGTTACTATGGATTTCTCAACTGATACGATTAAGTCTAACAAATCCGGAATGGGCCCGTGATCGTTAATCAGTCTCGTCGCAGCGATTTGGTAATTCGACAGGTTCATTTCAAGTCGCGTGAGTCCTATTAAAATTCTCTTAATTCGTATTCGCAGTCAACCATACAATTAAATATGATTAAATTTGATTAAAATATATAGAACGCAATTAAGAAAAACTGTATAACATAAAAAAATTTTTTTTAATCATTCAAATTTACACCACTGCTTTCAATGCATAAAATTTTAATGCATATGACTTGTATTATATCTCTTTCTTTTCCATATTTAATAATTATACAATCATTTTAACACTTTATTATGTTAAAAAAATTCGATTGCCACATGATGCTATTTTATCTTTATTTTACATCTCAGTTTCGCGGTTCACCTTCCAACTCGGTCAAGCATTGCACGTCACTCACTTAAGCACGCTTATAAACCTTCTCTTTAATTTCCTCGCAACAGCTCAAGCACTTCCAGAAGCGACATTGTTACAATCCTAAAGAGTAGCGTTCAATCTCATTATTACATACAGTAAATTCACATTCCGACGTGGCGCCATGCGTCTCCAACCACGTATCCTCTTAGTCACAAATTTTACTACTTTTAACATCACGGTACGGCGATTGCTTCAAATTAGCGGTTTGGTTAGCCACACAATCACGCGAAACTGGCTTTGAGTTATTGAAAGCGTGTTTGAATCCGATTTCTATCTAATCGAGAACCTTTTCATGTAATTCGTAATATCGATCGGTAAACATTTTAATTTATCTTATGAATAGCACTTCGCCAAGCAGATAAAACGATCACTAGTAGCTCCGATAAAGTTTATCATAGTCAATATATTCTCTATGAGAATGTATGAAGCGTTACGTTAACATCGGCAGATTGCTACGTGAAACGACTATTATAAATGGCAATTTCACTTGCTAGCTGATGAAATATTATTTGCATAATGTAACCAGTGGTAGTGGAATCTCACTGATACGGAGAGATGCGTAATGATACATGGGAGAGATGGGAGAGATAGTTTGAGAGCGTAATACATATTACTTAGGACATCTCGCTATAAATTTTATTAAATCGTATTTCCTGAATTGCGCAATTTTTTCTAGGGTATATTTACAATATAATAACTCTATATCCTAAGAAGTGCGATATAATTTTGAAACTGTTGAACTTTATTTCATTGCACAATGTATGTGTTATGTCGATGCAAATACGTTTCGTAACTTGTCACGCTTTTGTTATTGTTGGAATTGTTTAACGTTTATAAATGGCGTCAGTTGTTAAGATTCCATATCATTTTTTAGCAGCAATAAATGTATCGTCAACGATCTTCTTTGAACCGATCTTGTTTGAATCGAAACTTGAGAAATCAAAGCGCATTCGTAAATGTACCACGACGAAGTGTTCGTAACAGATAAAAAAGATCAGAGTAAGAGAATCTGGTCTTCGGTTTCGCGTCAATCTAACACGTATCTCAGAGTGGAGGATGCATTCAGCGGGCCAGTTTTCGTTTGGGCGTGGGACCTCTTCGAAGTTTGTAGCGAGGTCGTTAATTATAGAACGCCACGGGTTACGTTTCAATGGATGATTGATGAACGCGAGGCGATCCTCATCTAACCTCGTCTGGAGAAGGGGATGGAACGAAGGGCGAAAGCGAGAGGAAAAGGAAGACGATGAGGAAGAAAAGAAGGAATGAACAGTAAAGAGGTTCCAGCCGGAGAGGGTTCACTCTGAAAACAGGTTTCTGATTGTTGAGAGAACCATGGCATCCAACGTCTTCCATACTCCCGGAACATGAGCTCGAAGATTTGCGATATCTACGCGTATCATCGTACATCCATCGATTTCTTTTTTCTTCCGTTGACTCAATGATATCAGAAAACGATTGATTTGTAAAGAGATGAAAGAGATCAGAGATGTATATTTGAAAAGTGTAGATGAATTAGCTTTGATCATTAGATTCAGAATTAGAGTCAGATCTGATGTACATTTTTATTAAATATCTTGGGGGAAAAACGTGTTATATATTTTATTATCTGTTACAATATTTCACATTCACGCTATAATGTAAAATAACAGAAAATTTTAAATATCTCTTCTTTTTTATTATTTCATTCTGTTGTTCGTGATGTGAACTGAAAATTGAATTGTTTTTATTATATTCGAGATTGAAACAAAAACTTGGACATAGTTATGTTTGAAATTTTGTTTTAAAAATACAAACTTACAATATTTTTACAAGGGAGCAAGGTTGTCAATACAAAAACTGATGCAGCATTTCTTTTTAATCATGTTGCTTAATCATTGAACTGTGATTTATCGGATTGAAAATGTACCTCATAACAACGGATAATACAATCAATTGATAACGATGATGATGATGATGATGAAGATAATGAGGAAAATAATGATAATGATGATAATGACGATGGTGAGCAGTGGTAGTGGCAATGACGGTAATGACGAAGATGTTGATCTGGAATGGGCCCACTTTATCGCTTTATTCTCGCGGAACGTATTTTCATAATCGCACATATTAGAATCGATTAATAGTCAATTACCACTATAAATTTTTATGGGCTCAATTTCAATGTAAATGAATTCGACTTATACTTCATCCCTCTTTGTCGCGAAATATGAAAAATCCGGATACATGATGATGCGATCACATAAAAATGGAAAATTTGTATTGCTCATGTAGAAAATAATGCTGCCATGTATAGTATATTCGAGTTTCTGGTATCTATTTTATGTAATTTTATTTTAAATGAGTCATGTCAGTTTCTAGATATTTTTATTTATTATAAATATTTTTATATTACATATATATATATAAAATTTAGATTAATTATAAAGTTAAAAAAAGTAGTATATTATTTTAATATCATACGTGTTATGATACAATGTGCACAAAAAAGGCCTTGAATATATGATTTTATAATATAATCCAAAAAAATGTAAGGATTATCAAGAATTTTAGACTTTTATGTTTTTATGAAATATGTATTTTAAGTAATCACATAATGATATTTTAATTATTCTTATTTGGAATTACTTAATGTTTTAAATATCAATCAAGTTACAAGCAACTATTAATGTAATAAAAAAACGTTTGTTAGTAAACTTTATCATTTATTTATTTGCGTTTATTACTTATTTTCCTACATTTCACTATAATTAATTACTGTGTCAATTACGGACATTAAGTTTATTATTTGTTTTTCATGTAGTAACATAAACGATGATACATTTTACTCGACGATGATACTCGTACGATATTTATAACCATCATGAAATTTGATCGTGAATGAAAAGTATATGCCGATCAAGTGCAAGAGAAACAAACAAATACGTACAAAGATTAGCAGCTGATATCGCGAGCTGGAATTCGATTCTGCGGTTGCGATCAAGAGAATTTTGGTGCGCGGCTCCCGCGCATATACGATTGCTCTTTGATCGTATTGATCGTTTCTCTTTGCATTGCCGATGGCCGTTCGTCCGTTCATTGAATCAAGGATCTCTTGTTTTCAAATCGGAGAAGATCTCCGCTCAACGAACTCTCGTCGACACGATCGTAAATACTGGCGGGAATTCGTGTAAGAAGTTCAAGCCTCCGGACGGACTTGGAGCCGAATCATTTTTGTTGCCTTGCCTTCACCCTCTTTGTTTCCCTTTAAGAGCTTGTGCTTCAGCTCACGGCTAACATCGTTCTTCGTCCGTTTGATCTGGTCTGAATAATTGTTTCGAATTTTTTTTCTTCCCCGAGAACTCCTTTCTCACACTACAGCAACTGTTAGGGAAATATTATTGAAATACGCTTACATTAACTATGCGTATGTACGTCTGTCAGTGCATTTTATGAACAAATCGTAATGGATGAGCATACAATCGGAATTGCACTTTTTCATAGAATACAGGGTAGTTTAGGAAAGAAAGTCAATATTCCGAAAGGTGATCTGAAAAATTATTTTAAGCAAAAATTTTTCGCAATAAATTATTCGTAGTTTTAAGATTCTCATTAAACATCAGATTATTAAGTCTTACGAACATGTTTATTAGCATCAAAAATGATTAAATTGTTTGCCAATTTGATATGTGATATTACTACTCTGTTTCATAATTGCATTTTAAAACCGAAAAAAATTTCAGCACGCGGTTTGCAGAATCAAAAATGTATATAAATTGATAAATTCACATAGAAATATTTAAGCACTTAATCTGCTTCGATCGAAAAATAGAATATCTCTTATTTGATTAGATTTAAGCAAAATGTTTATATAAATATGTGTTCTATTCCAAACGGTTTCCGAGATCATTTGAATTTAAACGAGCAATATTGCCATTGCTCTGTTGACCGCTGTTTGCATCCGTTGACTATTGTGTTGACCATTGTGTTATTGTAACATTGTATACTCCGTCCAGCGAGAGAATATCCACGGTCTGCATACAGGTCTGATCCGTGGATATTCTCTCGCTGAACAATGTATACAAGTGTTCGCATATATCCACCAAATATACAGATACACCGAATATACAGATACGTTGTATGTTTAAGGTTTCTGCGATGGTAATACTACTGTTATTGAAGAATACCGTCTTTCCTACTCCCAGAATTCCGGATCATAGAGTATTTTCCAAGATTGGCAATATTGCGCGATAAATTCAAATTATCTCGGAAACCATTCAGAATAGGACACACGTTTATATGAATATTTTTTGTTTAAAATGACTGATACTGTTATTATCTTCCAGAATATTGATCTCTTCTCCTGAATCGCCCTGTGTTCGATGATATACTTGCCCAATAGAAAATGCCTACAGCTTTGGACATAATAAATATGAACACAGCTTACAAATTACAAATTAACGTGAATGTTCTATATCTAACGAAAAATAAATTAAAAAATAGTTTTATTGAAAAATAATATTTATTTTTTAAATAATTTTATTAATTTTCCTTTTATTACCGTTTTTTTTTCTAAGAAAAAAATGCAATAAATTGAAAGTACTCCATTTTATATTTATTATCAAGGTTGCATTTTATCATTCCTTTATTTCAGTGAAACTAATGCGATTACCATAAATAAATTAAAAAAAAATTATTCTATCGTCAAAAGTAAACTAATTTGACTTTACAATACATGAAATAGCACTTATGTCATTCTTAAAATTGTCAAAGATATGATATTTTCTGCAAGAGTGACACATTTTGAATTGTATCGGTTTTGTAAATAAAAAGAATCTTTTATAAATATTTAGAGTTAAGATAGTTTTAATGATTGAAAAAGAAATTGTTTTATTTTGAATTTAGTCATTTTAGCAATTTTAGCCGATCAAGAATCGTAAATATAAACTGTTGTTGATTTTGAGTTATGTCACTTTCCATTAATTATTCCTGATTTGTTATAATTTTGCAGAAAATCAAAATTGACATTAATCAAAATTAACTTAAAAAGAATAATTTTTATGGGTCGTGAAATGGAAATGACAAAAATAATATTTGATTATGTTTCAAAAAATAATACTCTAAATATATTCTTTTTATCGATATTATTTGATTAGTCAATAAATTTCTATTAAGTTGAAAATTAGTTTTCCCCTTTTCTTATAAAGAAAAACTTATAAATTTTTTTAGTCATATTACTTTTAGTAATAGAA
>Ga0157363_1007074_pt1 | contig 10613 bp, 5 predicted proteins | sample AttsexASBM1_FD_111477 | JGI IMG/M metagenome (GOLD analysis project Ga0157363, IMG submission 111477) | Fungus gardens microbial communities from leaf cutter ant in Ribeirão Preto, State of São Paulo, Brazil - Atta sexdens ASBM1 | ecosystem: Host-associated > Fungi > Mycelium > Unclassified ...
CTAAATATTATAATGTAGTTAGTACTCAATTTTTTTAATTAATTTAAACAATCTAACTTTAATCATCAGTTGTATAAGAAACATGAATACATCTTTTTTACATTGAATAGTATTTCATGGTATCAACCTATTGTTAAATTTGAGGAGAAGTTCAAGGTATAATAGATTTCATGCGATTATTATACGACTTCTGAATTCAATTAATATCAAGTTCTGATTTGAAGCTGCTTGTTTCTAGCTGCCGTTTCTTCCTGCAATAATTCTTCTTGTCAACATGCGAATACAACATGCATTTTTTTATATTTTAATTTGTGAACATCTTGCATAGTTTACCGGTAACTTTTTTAAAATTATTATTTAACATTAAAAAAAAACCCGATAGAGGTCGAAATGTCTGTTATAAAATTTAAATTGTCGATATAAATATTTTTAATCACATAATAACTTGAGTGGTTCAGTCCTATATTATATTATATTAATTTATTTAATTAGTTGAACCGTTATTCTTTATTGAATTTTAAATAAGAGAATTAATCCTATTTTCGGATTTAATTCAAAACGGACCTTAAAAGTTCGCAAATACATTCACCTCGATTTTCATCATAATTTTTTAACTCGCATTGCAGCTTGAAGATAGAAAGAGAAATCAATATGAAACAACGACGAGGAATCGTAATATCGCTGCTCTTGGTTGGACGTGCAGAGAGGCTAGCAGATAAAAAATTTCCGCTGAAAACAAGTTATATCTTTGCATGCGGCTCTTTTTCCCTCCTCTTTCCTTCCAAAAGAACGAAGACTGAAGACGAAGATAATGTTTAAAATATAAAATAATACGTTATACAAATGATACTTCTTTTTACATAGTCACTTATTTTATCGAGTGTTCTTTTAGAGTTCAGCCATAACACATAGAAAAGAATATCGGCGCAACTTTGTTATCGTCACGAACGACCGTCCTTATCGCGTTGTATTTAAAAGTTTTACGTATCTACTCCATTGCGCTGGTCATGCACGCGGCCTACGACTTTTGATTCTTTTTTTCTTTCTTAAGTTTGTCGTGGTACTATTAATGTCGCGAAATAAATCAAATACGTCACATCTCGCGACCGATAAAGTCTCGAAAAATGAGTTGGTCAACTAAAAAGCCGATTTTTTTATACGCAAAATTTCGACATTTCTATTTGTAAATAAGGAAGGAATATTTCAGTCCATTATAATAATTTTAATTAACCTTCCTGACGTCACAATCTGTAAGTCATAGTTACCCTCAAAAACAATTTCTGATTGAAAATCAGGACGAATCAGAAATTTCTAGTTAAATTTATTAGAATTTTAGTTGAGATAACCGGAATTCTGATTAATACAATATTTCTAGTAAAATCTACTAGAATTCTTATTTTTATCAGAATAATAATATATTTATATTAAACAGAATTCTTAATTAGAATTATCTTAACTAGAATTCTAATAGACTTAACTAGAAAATTCTGATTCGTCCATTTTTCATCAAAATTACTATTTAATCTAACCAGATTTTTCTCAGTGTACTGATGCTGGGTTTACAGGATCCATTTAATTTATGTTAATTAAAAGATATTACTCAAGTCCTTATTAAAATTTTAAGATAAATAATAATAAAATGTGATAATTTAACATCATAAATGTTAATTTTACTCAGAAAATATGATTTTATGATTTGTTTACAACTGTGTCAGTGCTACCTTTTTTGAAATAAATAGTCCCCTTCTAACATATTTATCTTGTATTAAATTAACACACTTGATTATTTGGAATACGTGAAATGTGTTAAAAGTTTTAAATTTAGCACAAATTTTCCAATATACTTTGTAGTGCATGAAAAACAATTGTTATGTGTCATTTCCAAGAAAACTACGCTATTGATAGCATAATATATTAAACTCCGTAGGGCTAAGATTCCTCACATTATAAAGAGTTATCTCTCAAGTTTTTAATGTTGATATTCTCTAAGCGGAAGTACAGTATTTCTCCCTAACATAGAACGCATATTGCGCGAGTCGCACGCGTTATAGTTTCATGCTCGAACAACAATGTATCACCGATCCGTCCATGCGTGTTCGCCGCAATTGACTAAAATTACGTGGTCGTGCCGCAATTGCTGCAATACTATCAATTCCGCATCGATCGACGGCTCGATCCCAGAGTGTAAGAGGTCGGCACCGTCGGCGTCCGAACATGTCGAAGATTCAACGATAAAATTCGCGTCGCGAGACAGTATTTGAGTAAATCAGCATAGAAATCGAAATACGGGCGCATGATCGCGCAACTGCGAGATATCTTAATTGCTACCCGCATATGAGCCTTGCGAGAGGATCGGATGGCGGTCGCGGGCACGATGGTGCGCCGTGCAATCCCTGTAACTAAATTATCAGTACGTGTTTAATTAAGCGCGGGGCTCGTGCAACGCTGCTCCCGGCCAAGGTCGTCCCGCAGCCGTGGCGAAATAATTGGCGAACCGACGCGGCGTGCTTCGAGAAACGACGATGCGCCTCGGATATAATCGCCGTTGAGAATCGCCACCGTCCGTGGCGAGACTCTAAAGTCGGGGAAAAGACGACAGAGGCGTAGAGGCGCGTTAAGGTATCCCACAAAACTTATAATTCACGTGAATAAAAGGAGAAAACAAAACGCGGTAATAGAAAAACGCGCAAGTGTGTTTTATATTGAGTTGGAACAAAAGTTTGTAGCGACTTCGAAATTCAAGTAGCTATAACTTCGTTAAAGACGAACGAAATTTAAATTAAAAAAAAAAAAAAAGAGTTTTAAAGCTTAAACTCTTTATTTTCAAAATGTTTTGTGAGTTCTTGTGTATTTAGTAATGTTTAGAATATGTAGAAAACTACGAGCTGGACAAAGTGAGAAATTTTCTTCTTACTTTATGAGCTCGTCACGTAAAGAAAAAAAAAATGGCGAAAATTTTCGATTCTCTATTAAGCTTAAAGTTTTTCCTACAAAATCGTTTTTGTAAAATATTCCTAAGATTTTGTTATTGAATTATTGCGAATTAAATAAGAGGAACATTTTGACTTGATTATTCAATTAACTCTTAAAAATCATCATCGTATTGCATTTAAAAGCAAAATTCTTAAAGCTGAAATTGTATTGTATAATTGCCAAATATAAGCAACAATAACTGTATCAAATGATTAAATTCTGTTTTATTGTAGTAATTATGATAATAAAAAATTCCGAGTAACCATAGCGAAATACAACTTAAATGTTGTAACAAATTAATTTACGATATATAAAACTTTATTAATTCATAATATGTAAAAAATATATATTTAATATATCATAAATTAAAAATTAAAAAATAAAAATTAATAAATAAAAAAACATGATACAAATAAAGTAGCGCTATGAAACGTTTGTTTCAATCAAACATTTCCATGAGTTTAAACGGATATCTAGTTATGTATATCCTTGTCTCGTGTAGTCAGTCTCGTAATTCGAAAACTCATCAAGTTGCTTAGGCTGATTGCTCTGATAATGACGCTAAATTATTCAGATAATTTACAATATAATATAGTATAATTATTACTTGCATGAAATATTTATAGATGATTATATGACATATTACTTTGTACGATGCCGCACAGCGTCGTTAATGCCATTGCAATAATCGACTGACAAATGGCAAATGATGGGAACAAAAACGTCACTAACAACCTATTTTTCAAATAATCACTCGTTCGTGCGCAAAGTGATAATTGATTGTAAGTAATTTGATTTCGAGTACTCGCAACGATGGAAATATCCACTTACAAAATTTGATTCCACTTCATAGCGAAAATTATTACAGTAAATACACGCTTTACCGATCGCCGAATACTCGTCACACGTGCCGTTTAACATTGAAAGAAATTATACATTTCGTTTGCATAAGTTATTTTCTCCATTGTATCCAACATAATGAATTGCACGATACGCAGTTTCAAGTGAGGGCATCAGAACTTCGAACCACACTTCAACAAGGTCCTCTAAATTAACTGAATAAAATGCAATCTATTTTGTTTATCGATAGGAAATTAATTTTCCCTTTGTCACTCACTTATCAGCTACTTATCGTTAGTCGTAGTATGTCACTGTGTCAGGGACGTAATTTACAATGGCTATTAAACGCGAGCGCGTATAAAAGGTGCTCTTTTTCAACAGGTCGACCGACAAACCTATAAAATAAAAAAACCCGTCAATGACGCGAATCGCAAATGTAACTCTCTGCGTGCTAAATAAGTAACAGTCGAACTCCTTTTTTTTTTGCTACGTCAAACGGAACGTAGCTTGCAAATATGTCAATTATGCGTATCGTTATCAATTTCCATAAATAGGTAATCGATATCGGGGAGCTCGACGGAGGCAGATCGAAGCGCGATTCGCACGCGGAAAGAAAAACCGCAGAGGCTTAACGATGCGTGAACAAATAGCGTCGCGGCCTTCGTTCGTGGTACATGGCTTACGCTATATGGAGTAGGTGTGTCCTGTTTCCGCGGTGAGCAACGCCAATGTCACTGGGTCGACCAGGCGCATTCTGCACTCGCCATGAGAAACCGGCAACAATGCGCGGTGCAGCAATTGCATAACGCGATTGCATAATTGCGTGCTCTGCACGAGCACGGCGCGCAGCGCAGCGCTATGCGCTCCTCCCAGATTGCGTGCTGCAACGATCAATAAACTCGTTCCATCGCGAGTGTGTATATGCATGTATAACACGCGTCTAGAAGCGTGCGTCTATATAGTTGTCAATCGCACGCGTGTCCACTATAATCGAATGTCACTTTGTCGTGCCGAATGTCCACTCAATCGTTAAAAAATCGAGTCGTCTCTCTCTCTCTCTCTCTCATTGACGAGAAAAAAATCGCACTGTAATAAACTGAATAATATGAATAATATGAATATCTTTTATTACATAAGAAGCCTGTTCTTTTTGGCTGAACTTTTGCATCAGTTCATCTTTCTTCCTCTTCTTTTCTCTGGTCCAAAAATTCAGCCAAAAAGAATAATTTATGATGAGTTTTCGATTCTTTATTATATGCAATATCTTTAATTTTTATCATTTTTATTATTTTCAAATTTTTCCAATTTTTCATTTTCAAGTAATTTATGGCTTAGACTTAACCTGATGTAAAAATTGTGTTTCCCTAGCTTAAATTAATTTATAACTTCTAGAGTTAGTTATCACTACATAAATCATCAGTTTAGTGATTAATCCTAGAAAATTATAATTTTTACATTATCGTCAGTTTAAATCTAATCATAAGTTAACTAGAAAAACCGAGTCTTACAAGTATAAAAAATATTAAATAAGAAATCTATTATAGTGATACTAAAATAATATCATATTCTGAAACAAAGATACATTGAAATAATGAATTTTAATAACTCCACTCAAGAAAAAGTTGCAAGAATTTAAAATAAACTCTCGCCCTTTCAAAATTAATATTGTTAATTTTGCTCAAAGTTAACATAATTAAATGATTTTTGAAGGTCCAAATCCAAGAATAAAATTACGTAATTAAAATTATGTAAGGCTGCAAAAAACATTTATTATAAATTTTTCACAACGTTATTGAAGAAAATATTTACAATGGATAAGATTACCATAATTGGTAATCTTAGATCCTGGTTAACATATCATAGATTGTGGTTAACATCTTTAGAAAATATTTAAAAAATTGTGTGTAAAAAAAGGAAAAGATAAAGACCATTATTTAGGCAGGTGCTTCTAGTATTTCAAAGAAAAAAAAAAACGCAGAGGAAGGACCGATCGTATTTACTAAGGGATATTTGTATTGTCGTCCGATTTGAAACAAGAGACGCAAGAAAAGCAGCGACATTGTATCTGCCTGTTTGAAGTGCGACGTCTTCTACGGAATGGAACGTTTTCACTTTCGACATACAATTTCGTTACTCCACGATTATTCGGCGTCGCATTGCACAAAGTAAACAAGTCGCGTCAAAATTTCTCGCCCACGTCTGAGATTCCTCTCCGTTCTTCTCACTCCTCCCAGTCAGGAAAACCGGCAACGCTTCTAACTGCAGGACATCCTGGCTGCGTGCGATACCGCAGGTCGAATATCTAAATAGCGAATATGTATGTCCTGTGCCCACGCTCGTGAAATTCTATCTCGTTAATTGGCGCGAAATCTAAGCGTGTGCGAACGAGAAGGAAAAAAAAGTGAGGAAGAAACGTCTCGTCCTGCGTTTCGATACTAACGACGGTGCATTTGCAATTAGATACGATGCACGCCGCTTCTGAGAAATGACATACCGCACCTGAGAACTCCCGCCTTAATGACGACTAACGACGGCCGACAGTTTACTGAATATTTTTCTATCCTCGCGATCTTACCGATGATGCTCGCGGGAAATAAAAATAGCGAATAGTGGAAACGCCTTCCGGATTATATCATAACTGTATTTTCCTCTTTTTTTTTATAATTAGTTATTTCTTTGATAAGTCTCTTTTGTGATTACGCATTGCTGATAGCAAAGCTATAAAATATTATTCTATTGCTAAGAAAAGTTATTCGACACTTTTTTTCTTTTAAATAACGGTTATCTTTAACAAGGAATATTTTGTGATAATAATCTTAAAATATACTTATTACAAATTTAAAAAAATTCATTATATACTCAACACAAGAATTTATTTTCTTTTGAAGGATATTATAAAATTAATCGAAGATGGGACTTCATATAAAATATAAAGAGTAAATCGAATTTGTTTTATATTTAATAATCTTAATTGAAATATTAAATTTATAGGATTCAGAATATTTGAATAAATTTGATGCTTTTTTTTTAATAAACGATAGATTTGCGGATATACAAACAATTTTTTGAAACAATTATTACTTGCGTATAATATGCATTTTTTTGTGTGTGTCTACAGAATCTACAGTTTAATACATGACAGCAAATGTCCGGTCGGTAAATTGACCGTTCGTCGAACATAAAACGTAAACGTTAGTGAACCCAAAAAAAAGAAAAGAAAAAAAAAGAAAGAACAAATTCCAAAGACAGACAAAAGCAGCTTCGGGCTTGCACCGATTCGTTGAAAAACGCAATGCTTGAGAAGTGATTAATCTTCTTCGTTCTGACTTCTATACCTGAAGTATTGTACGTGCCTTTGAGAAAGTGAAAGATGGCTAAGACGTGCTTGGAACACCCTGTATAGCTAACAAGTCTAGGATAGCCTGCGGTTTAAAACGGCAGAAACCTTGTTGCACTTTGAGATTTCGCGTCGCGTCTGTGTTAGCGCTCTTTCTCTCTCTCTTTCTCTCCCACATCATCCTCCCTCTCTTCGGAAATCGCGATGCTCGCTTTGGAAGACCCTGAACTACGCTGAACGCTGAGGCAAGGAGTATGGAAGCTAGAAGAATAACAGGAGCAAGCGTATAAGGCGTCGTCTGATGCGATGCATGATGCAGAAGGATGGCGTTACGAACGAGAGGAAGCAGGAAAGAGCGAGAGAAGGAAAGGGAGAGCGAAGGACAAGAATGAGAGAGCAAAAGAACGAGAGAGAGAGAGAGAGAGAAGCGATGAGATGGAGGGAGAAGAACACGTTAGCAGTGTGGCTCGTCCTTGGACTTATATAACGAGGAAGAAACCAACAGGGAGAGGAGAAAGAAAGAAAGAGAGAGGAGGCTTGCGAAAGAGAACAAAATGCTGCGTGGATGGTGTACTGCGGATTAAAAATGAAGGATAAAGGGCGACGTTGGTGGAACGTGTAGCCTGCAATCCTATCCAGGACAAAGAAATCCCGGAATTTTATGGGTCCTCTTAGAACGGCCGGCAGGTCAGAAAACTCAGATGCACTTTTGCCTACGCCCGCCTTTTCCGCTTTCCTGCCGTCCCTTTTTCTTTTCCTGGACCATATTTTCGTTTCAATCTCGGAAACCATTGCTTTTCCACAAATTCTCTTTATCGACACGAATATCAATACAGAATTCTTTTTCAAATTCCGAACCTCTATGTCTGTGTCTCTTCCCACTTTTTGTATATCTCGACATATGAAATATCTCTGGTACTCCTCGGCAAACGTTTAGAAAGTACATTCTTTTGCGAATTTAAAAGCGACGGCTTACCTTTTGTTTCCTCTTTTCCTATTTTTCCGACAGATTTCGGTCGTGTATTAAAATTCAAGAATGTAAAGTACGAACGAATGTCTCAACTGATCGCGGATTATCCCATAAGACGGACCGCCGCGCTCGAGCGCGACGTCTTGAAAAGCGAGAGGAAAGTAACGAGGCGACGAGGTATGCGAAGAAAAGAGCAGCGAGAAGAGAGAACGAGGCGGAGGAGTCGTGGCCGTGATCTCGCGGGGACCGGAATGAATGCAGAAAGGTCATCGGTTGGGTCGCACGCCACATCCACCGCGCCAAACTTAGAAACGAGACGCTCCCGCGAACGCAATTTTACTTCGCGCGTATTCACGATCTCATCGCGCTTCCTTTCTCTCTCGCTCACCTAAAGATCGATAATAATTGCACTGTTCAAAATCCAAATTGGGATCACACCGAGAGAAAGGTGTTTGGTATTTGTGACTATGCTGGAAAAATGTACTAAATTTTACTAAATCATTTGTCTGAATAATATTTGCTAAATATGAAGATATTTATTTGATAAAAACCATTAATTTGATTAACTATCACATTTTATGGAGTAAATATTTATTTATTAATTGTGATATTATTTACTAAAATTTACTTAGTATTTTTCTCAGCGTTTAATTTGCACGGTAAAATAATTATAGTTAGGAGCTCCATTTTTATAGTTAATATTATAATATTACTATTACTGCTATAATGTTAGTAATAATAATTATATTTATAGTCCTATCGAAAACATTTAATTAACACCGAAATAACTATAAATTACACTTAAATTATTAATTGTAACTATTTTTTTCTCCAAGTGCAGTTTTGCAAAATAAAAAAATATAGAAAGCCAAAAAGAATTGCACTGAAAAAAAGAAATTGTTTGTTTGATTAATTTAGTCGTCTTTATTTCTTTCGTTTGGAAAATGTACATATTTATTTAAAATCAAGTACAAGTGTTTGACTTAAATATACATACATTTTTCATCGAAAGAAATAAAGACGAATTAAATTAATTTAAAATTTATTAACAATTTCTTTTCTTAGTATAAACTAATCGTATCTTTTAATACTAAAACAGACAAATTTAATATTAAAACTGACAATTTACACAGTTGAGTTCAATCGAGCTTTCAAGAGACTTGTTTATCATTAACGTGAATCTGTATGATGTTAAATTCGTCGCGCTGAAACCACCGACATAAATTAACGGGATTAATGAGCAATTTGAGCAATGTGTGTGCGAGATGTATAATCGGATGGCATAATAGATCAATCGTACAAAAGTATGATGCGAGTGTGTCATGATAAAATGGCTCGGATTGACTGGTGATCAATTTCGCGTAACGAGATATCAAACTCGTCGAATCGTTTAATTCGACAGTCGACTGCGCTAACAATCATCGATTGTTAAATCGCCGAAATATCAAGTTAACTCTGTAAATTGTTCAGTTGACTCCACGTTTGCCCTCAAACGGATCGATCAAAACATGATTTTGTTTGTCCAACCAATTTTATTTTTTAGTGGCAATTTATCTTGAATTCTACAAGTTTCTTTTATATTTCACGCAAAATAATCTGACGATTAAACTTTCAAAACATAATTCAGCCTGTAATAATAATATTCAATTACAAAACAAACAAGAATTTAAAGAACAATCTACAACATATATAAGTTTATCTTAATTTATCAATTTTGTTTCTCTAAATCTAAACAGTTTTATTTTTTGTGACAACTTATCTTGAATTCTACAAGTTCCTTTTATATTTCACGCAAAATAATCTAACGATTAAACTTTCAAAACAGCCTGTAATAATAATATCCAAATACAAAATAAACAAGAATTTAAAGAGCAATCTACAACATATATGAATTTATCTTAATTTATCAGTTTTGTTTCTCTAAATCTAAACGGTTTTATTTTTTAGCACCGATTTACCTTGAATTCTACAGTTCCTTTCAATGAAAAATGATAGTAAGTCCGATTCAATTTCCGAAATACTTTGCTTCGCAATAATAATAGTAATATATTAGTAATATAACAGTAATACATTATTCAAACGCAGAATAAATAAGAATTCGCAGTAACCTGCCTCTCAATTCACTCAATCATACGCAGAGGGGTTTCAAAGTACCCAAGGCAAAGGCGGAGGACAAAAGTTTTAACCTTGTAGTCATTTTTCCCCACGACAGGTTGCCGTATCGAGGTCGACAAAATTTTCCCCGCTTCGATTCATGATCGAAGGGACTGCGGTGCGCACCGGGGGAGGGTTGAACGGCGACGACGCGGGAGGGTTAATTCGCGATGACTTGAGGTAGGGCGCGCACGAGCGGACGGCAGGTGTCGCCACGTCGCGACGCGAAGCGACGCGATGTGACGGGGCGAGACGGGGTGACGGTAGAATCGAGAGGCATCGAGAGGTACGGCGAGGAACGGAGCACGAGGAAGGGTGAGAGAGAGAGAGAGAGAGAGA
>Ga0157363_1007076_pt1 | contig 10611 bp, 5 predicted proteins | sample AttsexASBM1_FD_111477 | JGI IMG/M metagenome (GOLD analysis project Ga0157363, IMG submission 111477) | Fungus gardens microbial communities from leaf cutter ant in Ribeirão Preto, State of São Paulo, Brazil - Atta sexdens ASBM1 | ecosystem: Host-associated > Fungi > Mycelium > Unclassified ...
GTTGTAGACTAATAATTATCTAAGGTCCTAACCCTAACCCTAGTCCGAAGTCTGTCCATACTCTCGTACTATAACAAATGGCTGGTAAATATTATTGACAAAGTAGTTTCTACTAATATGGTCAAATTATGACTGCCAACTTTAATGAGAATTCACTTGGTTGTAAACATCAGCTGAGTAGTAATATATAAAGAGTAGATGGAAGAACAAAAGACAAAAGAAGTAGAACTAAGAATAAGAGGTAGAAAAAATATTGAATAAAAGAAAAATAAGGGATGTTGTAAAGTACTTAGTGCAATGAAAGGGGTTTACAATAGAACATAATTTATGGGAAAGAGAAGAAAACTTAGAAAATGCAAAAAAATTTGTAGTAAAATTTGAGGAGAAGATGAATATAGAAGTAAGGAAACAAGAAAAGTTGGACTTAGTGGAAGAATGAGATTTCAGAAGGGGAGAGTTACCAGGAAAGTACATGGCAAAGATGTTATATAGATGGTATGATGGAAAGTTCGAAGAAGAATACTTGAAAAAGTTGGAAAGGAACTAATGAAAATAGAAGCCAGTTTCTCTAGAGGAGAAACCTTAAAGAGGAGATAATGTCAGAGTTAAAAATAATGAACTCTATTTATTTTTATTTTATTTCTCAAACTTAGAATTAGGGTCTAGTGTGACATTACATATGACTGTCACAAAATGTCACTAGCCACAGTCACACAAACATATATTACACAAGAATATCATAGAAAGTTCTAGAACAATAATGTTAAATCACATATCAATAGCATATAGTACACATATCATATTCTTTAGAATAGCCTAGGTTTAGTGTAACACAGACTATTCGCCAAGTGTATATATCTTAATACTTTGAGACTTAAGTTGTAACATTATGGTAGGTTATATGTAGCTTAGCATAGACTATCAACCTAATATATAAGGTAGATACTTTGTACCAGAAACTCTATCAAGTTCTCTTATATAAACCTTATACAAAATTCTTGATTAATTACTAAGTCTTGAATTGTAATAATACCAACTAGAAAATGCTACTACTATAATAATTCAAACTACATGGTTAGAGAGTACCCTACAAGACTAGATATATAGCAATTATCTACTAAGCAATGGAAAGAGCTTATGGAAGACTTAAATATATTGAAAAGTATGAAAATCTAGCAGCAGTTGGTATTATAACTCAAAACCCTTAGAGTTGGATTAAGAGGTAACCTTGTATTGGGTAACACAAGAGAACTCAATAGAGTGCTCTTTTACAAAATAGTCTACCTTATATACTCCTACAGATGGTCTGTGCTAAGTACTGTGCATCCTACCCTAAATAACCATATGTAAAGCATGAGGTCAACATATGATGTTTATGTTGTATGACATCACTTTGTTCCAGAACCTTCGACTTCTTTCTCTTAAGTCCCATGATCAATGTTGGGATCATACCATCAGATGTGACTGATGTGACTTATGTGACCAATCACTTTTAACCCTAACCCCAGAGTTCTAAAAATAGAAAAATAGTGGGAAATAAATCAAGAGAAAATAAAAATAATAAAATAAAATAAAAAAGAAACCAAGTCCACTTTCTGCAATCTTGACAGTTGGAACCTACAGACTTAGAAAGTATTAATATATAGAAGATGATAGTGACTTTTCTGGTACATCTGTTTGTTTACAAGTTCCATAGTTCTTACTAAATGTCCCAAGTAGAAAAAAGACTCTCTCTATGTCATTATCAATATTCTTGATGCCTGCAGAGCTTTCTTATATCTCACTATTTCTTTGGAAACCACTGATACTACTAAATTGTATATATATTAGTCAACTCCAGCAGTAAGGAAATTTCATTAACCATAGTTTTGTAGAAAGACACTATTTGAATACTTATAAGCTCTCATGACCAGCACTTATCTACAATACTAATAGCACCTCTAACAAAAATAGCCAGATATCTAAGGTTATGAACATGATACTATGATATCAGCTGCACTCTGAGCAGGCCTTGCTTACTACCTCCAGTCTAAATAAATAGAATCTTATCCTTAACTTTATCTTTGTCAGAATTGTAGAAGTTAGACCTGTTTTATTTTCATTCTCATTTTTATATTATTTTTTTGATTTATTTTCTATTCTTGGATCTAGGATTAGGGTTTAGCATGATGTCACAGTCACACTATCACATGAAATGTCATAGAAGGTTTTGGAAGGAATAATGTTATACTACATGTTATATATATGAGCATTTAGAGTAGGCTAATTGTAATGTAGCATGAACCATCAGTCTAGGTATAAAAGATAAACAATCCTGTATAGAGCTCTCTATCAAGTTCTCTTGTAATCAACCCAATCCAAGGTTGTTCTTCTGACTTAACTCTAGTCTTAAGCCGGCTGTAAGAGACTTACGGATAAGTTGTAAAGTCTTGTTGCAGGTTCATAACATACTTAGCTAAAAGTATATAACCCCAAACTCAACTCAACTAGTAGAAAGAAAAGGTTGTAATAACAAAATGTCTCATTCAGGTTGTCAAAACATCTGAAAGACCAAGAAACATCAGATATGTTGTTGTGGCAACTACTAATCAAAACAATCAATAGTACACTAAGTAGTTTTATGAAGTAAGAGTCTTGTGAGAATTACAAGAGAACTTGACAAGAAGTCTCTAATATATTGCTACTCTATTTATACAGATAGTGTATAGTCCATGCCAATAATAAATAACTCTATCCTAATGTCCATACATCAGCCATGAATATACTATGTGTATACTATGAGGTAAACATGTTATTGATATGCACCTTGACATCATTTTTCCAGCCTCTTCTTCTAGATATTAAGAACAAACCAGCTACTAAACCAGTTATGCTAAAAGTACACAATGTCAAGCTTAGCTTTGACATCTGGCTAGTACTATATATGTACTTCATACTGTACTCCTGACACTAGATTATAAGCTTATGACATCATGTCATGTGATACATTATATGACTACTATCACATACTTCTTTGTTTAGAGTAGGCTACAAATATTATAGGCTTTCTATGGAGTTTTGAGCTGACTACAAAAAAAATCAGATTCCTTTACAGATTTAAAAGGATATCAAAATCTTTCTTAGCAAAGACAGACTCAAACTATTACACATATAGAAAAGAAACTGAAATACTGTTTGGGAAGCAATTTCTATAGAATATTTCTGAGAGGTACTGAGAAGAAGTGGCCATTGTGTGGAGTTCTAGAACAGAAGGTTCAAGGAGCAGCTGGATCATGTAATAAAAAATTACCTAGCTCTTCCTAATACTGAATAGAGGTTTGTGGAGTATTTTCTGTATTTTTAGAGTTTTCTACTAGCTGGAAAAAGAGCTAGACTGATACATCTCTAAAGTATATATATGTCAAGATTGCTGAAGGTGGACTTAATTTTTATTTTCTCTTTTTCATTTTATTTTATTTTTATTTTTCATTTTTGATCTATTTTCTATTTTTAGAACTAGGGTTAGAGTTAGAGTGACAAAAATCATGCTGTCACACAGCAGGTCACATCAGATGACACAGTCACAAGTCACATGACACAAAAGAAGAATATAGAAGGTTCTGGAAGGATGATGTCACACAATGTATTAAACACATGTTGGCCTTATGGTATACACATGGCTATTTAGGGTAGGGTAGAAATAGCTAGCACAGACCATGAGTCCAAGGTATATAAGGTAGACTATCTTGTACAGAGTTCTTTATTGAGTTCTCTTGTGTTAACCCAATATAAGGTTCTTTCACTTGTCCAACTCTAAGGGCTTGTGTTTGTAACAATATATTATAGTATGCTTGAACTCTTATATTTTATTTTTGATTTTCTTTTCTTTTTATTTATTTTCTTTGATTTGTTTTTTCTCTTTTCTTTTCTGTTTCTTTTTTTTTACAGAATGTTCAAAAGAAAAGAATACTCACTGATGTTACATTAGAAAATAAAAAAGAGTTTGATATACTTTTTATTCAGAAACTATCTTGGTCCTACATTCAAACCATTTCAAGTTCAACATCTAAAAAGAGAGAAAAAATCATAAGTACTCCTAGTTATTCATTATAGTTTACCTTTTCTAGACAACCTATCTACAACAATGATCATTCAAGAGTACTTACATATATCAATGCTCAACTCATTCATTTTCACTTCTCACTTAGAAAGAATGTTCGAAACTACAAGAACATTAACTTAATTTAAAGATACTGAGGTCAAAATTTACAATGTACTGGTCATGATAGGAGACTTCAATATTAGGAACAGAGATTAGGATCCATTATACTCTTATCATTTGACTAATAGTGATATGCTTCTAGAGGTTACAAATTTCTTTAATTTGAAACTTTCTTATTCTTCCAATCAAGTTTCCACTCAATATGCAGATAACCTGAATAACTCTAACTGAGTTATTGACCTAATGTTCCTCTAACCAGATTCAAGCAAAATTGACAACCATTCAATCCTACCAGAATCCAGAAGTGTTACAAACTCAAGATCTTAGAGTGGATCAAAAAAAAAAAAACCTTGTATTAGAGTTAACACAAGAGAACTCAATAGAGAACTCTGTACAGGATAGTCTACCTTATATACTAAATCCACATGGTCTGTGCTAGCTACTTCTAACCTACCCTAAACAGCTATGTATTGTTTATGCTGTATGACATCATCTTTTTAGAATCTTCTACATTTTTCCATGTATCTTGTGACTTGTGACCATGTCATCTGATGTAACTGCATAATCTTGTCACTCTAACCCTAACCCTAAGTTCTAAAAATTGAAAAATGAAAAATAAATCAAAAGAAAAATGAAAATAAATTAAGTCCACTGCTTTCATCTTTGACAAGAAGCTCATCTGATCATGCATCTCTAATAGTTGATATATCTATCCTTGAAGAGTTTTTTCAAGATAAACAAATAATGATCATTAGGAATAGTGAAGAAGAGAAAAAATTTACTACTAAACTTATAAACACAATTAGGAATATTAACACATTACATATACCAAATAAGAAGTTACTTAAAGAAATTGTTCAAGAATACACAAGAATTTCTAACTCTGCTTGGTATAAGTTTTTTAAAAAATATCAACATCACTAAATGTTCCAAAGCTTGGTGGAATAAGAAGTGCAATGCTAATGTATATTCTTTGATAAGAAAATTTAAGAAATCATGTTAAAAAACAAAAGGCTCTGAGACCTTATGAACTAGGTCAGAAAGTATTGGCTATTAGCTATTAAAGCTTTGCAACATAATAAGAGTCCCTATATAGAACTAAAAGACTTATAGCAGGTTCTCCATCAAATATTCAATTCAGCATAAGATTGTCAAATCAATATGAGTCTGTTGGATGAAATCTCTATGAAATCTAAATTAGATTGGTCTCCTTTCTCAAAGGAGGAGTTCAGAAATGTTATTAAGAAATACAGTAACTCATCCATACTAAAACCAAATCATATATCATGGAAACATCTGAAATTTATTATTAAAGACGATAGATATATCATTAACTTTGTCAACATTGCTGATGGATGTATTAATCTCAACTATTGGGCATCATATTTCAAAACATTATTCTTAATCATTGTTCTGAAACCCAACAAAGCATCATACAATTCTCCAAAAATATTCCAACCAATTATCCTGTTAAATATGATAGGAAAATTAATTGAAAATGTCATCAGTGACAGATTACAAAACAATCTATTGCTTTGAATTTTGTTCATTCTAATCAAATAGAAGGACTTAAACATTGTTCAACTACTAATACAGATATATTTCTTATATATTTTATTCATTCAGGATAGGTCAAAGGTTTGCAAACTAGCATCCTAGCCTTTAACATAGCTTAGTTTCTTCTATCACTCAACCATTGACTTCTTCCACTAATTCTAGACAAAGCCAGTTTTGATTCAAGAATTTCTCTTTTCTTTTCTAATTATTTAATAGATAGAAAAACACAATACTTATAGAACAATTTTGTCTCCCTTTTTTTTAGGGTGGATGTAGGTGTAAGACAAGAATCTGCTCTTTCTCCCATTCTTTCTGCTTTATATCTTTTATCTATTTTTCATATCTTTGAAAAAAGAACAAGAAATCTCATTCTAAGCATCCCCATCTCTTTTCTTTCTTTTGTTGATGATAGTTGTTTTATTTTGTAGGAGAAAACCTATGAAAAATCAAATGCTTTACTTTTCTGTAGTTATAGCATTATCACTTCCTTCTTCAATCAATTCAGACTTGTGATTGAACATGGGAAATTGGAAATTTTTCACTTCTCTAAATCAACTATAAATTTCAATCTGTCTCTATTAGACCTCAGTCTAGTGGGAGGACCACTTTTACAACCAAAGAATACATGAAAATACCTAAGATTTGTATTCAACAAAAAACTATCCTTTCATCAACATATTCAGTTATATTCCAACCAAGCTCTTTCAACTGTAAATAGAATGAAAATATTAGAAAATTCCACTAGAGGTTTGTCACCTCACCACAAAAGACTACTCTATAAAAAATATATTTTGCCAATTACACTCTATAGACTACCCTTATGGTATTTTAAGAGTTCTCTGTTATTGTATCCTCTCAAGGAATTAAATAAAATATAATGAAGAGCTGCCATATAGATCATAGAAGTCTTTCACATATTACCTACTTGGGGGATTGAGGCAATTGCTAGTCTTATCCCCATTCACTTATACTTATGCAAGATCAGTGGGTAACAGCAACTCAGAACCACATCTTTGCCATCAAACAATGCTATCAACTCGCTCCTTGAAAAGTACCATTTAAAAAATATACTATCTCACTACTAATCACTGAAAGTGTTAACTCCTAAACAATAACTCAAAGTCAAGAGTTTCATTGTCAATGTTAACAATTGTCTTAATTAAATCTTTCCATCCTTTAACCCTCTTCATAAAGAACTCTTATCTGGATTTAAACTAGTGGACAATTTTCCTGATTGCTTTTTTTATATAGTAGACTGTAAAGACAAAGAAAGCAAAGAAGCACACCTTCACAAACTCAATAAAATTGCTGAAGATGCTCTATCAGATCTCAACACAGTTATCATCATCTCTAATACTAGTATCAAGAACAACGTCAGTATATCAATTTTACATATTTGATCAGATAGTAACATAACTATGAAAACCATTCACTATATTGTTAATGTCATCTCCACAGAGGCTGAACTTTCTTCTATCAGATACAGTATTAACTAAGTAGTTCAAATCCAAGACATATCCTACATCATGATCATCACTAACTCCATTCATTTGGCAAAATGAATATTTGATTTATCATCACATCCCTACTAGCTACAGTTTATCACTATAGCCCAAGACCTTAGGGTATTTTTCAACAAGAATTTGCAAAATACCATTGAGTTCTAGTACTGTTTAAGTATGGATAAATGGAGTCTCCATATATCTATTGACAAATAAACAAAGCAGTTCAATCTCTTCCATCTTCTTATGTAAATCATCATGGGATTTTAGCATAAAAAGCAAATGTGACTTAATCACTCAAAATTGGCAAACAATCTTTCAGGTATCAGACTTCAAAGGAAATCATTTTTTTAATCTACTAGATAGCAACTATATTTCTGTTAAACCTATGTATTCTAAAGGCAGGCCATAGCTTAAATTAGTTAATCACTCAAACTCACTATGTGTGTAAGAGCCACTAGAGTAATTACAAATCATGTGTCCATTAGGGAATATTGTCTAAGGTTTTTCCCAAGAGAAAACTTCAGTTGTCCATGTGGAAATTATTCAATTGAATCAAGGTGTTATGTTCTTTATAAATGCAGAAGATTTAACATCTATTGGAATTCAAACAGAGTGTCTCTTAACCAATTCATAGTATTCCTCAAGTACAATCCTGGAGCTTTCTCCTTTAATGAAGATATCACTTGATAATGGTCTTTTTGCTATTATTTTGTAGTAGTGTAATTTGTTTTATTTTTCTCTATCTTTTCCTTCTTTTTATTTTCTCTTTTCTTTTTCTATGTAAGTAGTTATGTTGTAACTACCATAGTCTGTCATTGCACTCTGTGTAATAAATTGTTAACTTGAAAAAAAAACCCCTGGAATTAGTTTCTCAGAATTGCTAGTAGTTTTAGATATTGAGATATATTAGTCAGTATATCAGTATCTGTGATTTTTTCTTGCATACTAAACTGACATGACACCTGTTCCTCAGCAAGCTATACCTACTACTAGTATCTAATACAAGTATCAGAATTGAAGACAATGGACTTGGTTTCTATTTTATTTTCTTTCATTTTCTTTTATTCTCTCTTAGGTTTTATTGTAAATCATAAGACAAAGAAGACAAAATGTGATACTGTCACAGGTCACATGACAATGTCACACAAGTCACATGCTCATGTGACATGATGGAACAATATAGAAGGTCCTAGAAGAAGATGACATCATACAGCATAGTTAACATATGTCAACTTTAAGGCAAACACATAGTTATTTAGAGTAGGGTTGAAGAAGTGTAGCATGAACCATCGTTAGTTTGTATATAAGATAGAAAGTTGTACTAGGAACTCTATTGAGTTCTCTTGTATTACTCAATACAAGAGTGTGTCTTTTGCTTAAACACAGGAGCTTAAGTTATAACAACAAGATAGAAGATTATAAGCATAGACTTTGTTATCAAACTTCTAAAATCTGTGGGCTTTAACATAGTAATAACAGTGGTAGATTTAGTGCCCAAGAGGACCTACTCTATTCTGACATATACAATAGTCAATATGGAGGGTACTGTGAGGCTCTTCTTATACAATGTCTGGAAATTACACAACTTCCCCACTTATATCATTTTGGATAGAGAACTACAGTCCATCACCTGATTTACTAAAAAGTTATACCACATGTTAGATATTGAGATTGCTTTCTCTATAGCTTAGTATTTCCAATCAGATAGACAGATGGAGTATATTAATCAGGAGCTAGACCAATATTTCTTACTGTTTGTGAATAAAAGACAAATTAACTAGTATAATCTTCTGCTTACAGTAGAATTTCAATGTAATAATCATGTCTATGCCTCTACTCAGCAATATCTGTTCCTTTTAAATATAGGTTACCTTTTCAGAATAGGTTTTAAGCTATATCAACAAGAGTCAAAGATAAAAAATATTATGAAATTTGCAGTGTAGATAAAGTCTGCACTAAAAGAAGCAAAGTTGGCCATCCTTAATAAGACTGTACCCAGTGTTCAATGTTATCAAGCTAACTGCTATATCTAAAGATCCAATCTCTAGTAGATACTTAGATCCACTATCTAACACCATCCTCATAGGCATACAAGAAGAATGAAAGATTAAGAAAATTCTGGACAACTGCTGGCATTGACAGTGGCATCAATACATAATCAAGTGGAAGGGCTTTAGTTTGGAGAAAAACTCTTAGAAGAATGTTTCAGAAGTATTTGCATCAAAAAGAGTAGCAGAGTTCCACTAACTAAACCTTGAGCTCTGCAGTTTATTCACATAGCTGAGTTCTCAGCTATTGTTATAGACCAGCTTCCAAGACATCTGAAACATCTAATTCCTGACTTCTAGTTAGGACACTCTAACTATATCTAGATGTACTACTACATCTATACTTGTTTATGTATAGATCAGCTCCTTGCATTTCATCACCTGGTAAATTATTATCTAGACTCCTAGTCATTCCATATCTTAAAAACTGTTTCTATAACATCTCCTTAGTTATTCCTAATACTACTATTTTTCTAGTCATAGTTCTGACTATTGTCATAAGGAATATGATCACAGTCACATAATGCATCACATGATATAGGCCTAGAATCTGGGAGAAGAGACTAGAAGGATAACATCAAGATATATATCTACAGCATGTTCATCTTATAGTGTACATATAGAGCACTTATGGCTAACATATAGACATTAGAGTAGGGCTATTTATTGCTATCATGGACCATGTACTTGTAGTAAATATAGAGTAGGAATTCATTGGAAACTCCTTGTTGAGTTCTCTTGTGATCTCCACAAGATTCTCATCTTCTAAGATTACTTAGTGCATTATTGACCATCTTGGTTAGTAGTTGCCACAACTAATATAGACTTATTATTTAAGACAAAGTAGATACTCTATAGTCCTCAGTCTGGAAATCAACTAAGAATCTGACTAAGGTTCAACTAAGAAGCCATCTATAATCTTCTCTCTTACTTTTCCCTAATGTCTCAACTTTCAAAATTATAACCATGCAACAGACAGTGAGTGTTGTGGTAACCACTTATCACAAAGACAAATGATCACATAAGTGGTAAATCTCTTAAGTTGGATATTAAGTAGGAAGTTCACAAGAGAACTTGACAAGGAGTCTCTGCTAAATTAGAGTCCTATATATACTAAATACACCTGGTCCATGCTACAACCTCATGTCCGCCTCATTTCTTACTCAAGGCTACCATATTGTATACATGTGCCCTAACATCATCTTCTAGATCTTTCCACTATGTTCTAGGCTTATGACGTCACATCATGTGACATGTCATGTGACTGCGATGTCACATGCCTCTTCATCATCACTAAAAA
>Ga0157363_1007078_pt1 | contig 10609 bp, 2 predicted proteins | sample AttsexASBM1_FD_111477 | JGI IMG/M metagenome (GOLD analysis project Ga0157363, IMG submission 111477) | Fungus gardens microbial communities from leaf cutter ant in Ribeirão Preto, State of São Paulo, Brazil - Atta sexdens ASBM1 | ecosystem: Host-associated > Fungi > Mycelium > Unclassified ...
TATGTAGCGGTCAGAACTCTAGTTGTTTAAAAATGATTGTAGAGAACTCTACTAAAACTAACGAGAGTTGTCGCTAAAACTGCTATAAGCACTTTTAAGTGTCAGGCCATTTCTATATATAAAATGCATAAAAATTGAAAATTGTTGGAATTTTGTTTTCAAAAATCCATATATTAGTAGATCTTTGATAGAAATATCGAGAATTGTTGCTAGAAGTGCTAATATTTATCATCTTCTTATGTATTTTAGAGCAAAATTGACATGCTACATTCGCGAAGTTAGCACGCTATATTTTCATATTTCGTTTTTTCATACAAAAAATGCAGAAATTTTGTTTATTTTTAGATAGAACCGTAGAGTTGTGAAAAGTGCTACTGTTATTATTTTTTTTTATATTAATAGAATGTGCTAGCTACACAGATCCAATCGCTGCTGCGAGGTTACTGCGCACGCTGTTGTTATCTACTCAGCGAGATCGGCAAGACTCACAGACGACGCGTGCCGCTTCGTATTCATTAAGTTACTCATCGAAACACAATTATTTCTTACGGACAATTAACTTGATTACCACCCACGCAGTTAACTTCCACTGTAAATTTATTGATTATTTTTATCGGAAGAAAAAACTTCGCATAATTTATCCGTTTCGTATTGAAACGATTAAAAATGAAAGCATTGTTTTACAATGATATTTATACGCGCAATAATGAGTTTCTTTAACGATATCTACACTTGAATATATTATGCATGGAGCTTTGAATTTTTATTGATTAGGTACGTTGAGAAAAAGATTAAAAATTCTTAAGACAATACAAATTTATTCATGAGAAGTATATTTATTTCACTGAAATAAATTTTTATTTAAATAAGTGAAATAATTTTATTCCCAGTATAAATAAGCCATTTTTTTACAATTAATGAGATATATTTTACAGAAATGAATATTCGTCATCATAATCAATTTTTTTCATAACTAATAAATATCGAGGAAAACATCGTAAGTAACATTTGCTTCGCAGTACTTCAACATTTTTCTCTCAGTGTACATAATCTGTTCATCACTTTCACAATCAGATTGAAAGCATGAACATACGTAAATCGCCAGATGTGCGATGACTAAATTCTACAATATATTATTTATATACTATATATAATACTTAATATTTTTTTAATTTGTCGAATATAAACGAAACGTCGCGTGTACAAAATAAATTGATTTCGAGTAATTTCATAATATTGGGTCGTCCCGAATGTTCGTGCCGATTTTGAAGGAAAATTGAAACGCAAAAGATTTAAATTTTTAATTTCATTTATTAAATTTAAATCTTTTGCAGCACGAACTTTCCGGACGACTCAATACAACTCATTCATAAATCATTATTAAATCCAACTAATTAATTATTTTAATATTTTGTCATTTGTATGACATAAAAATTCGATTTTTGAGATTCAATTAACAAATAGATCATAAATATTTCCACGATTCGAGATCAGTATGTAATAATAGGAGTAGTATTGAAAAATGAAGAATTATCCATTAAATCTGATACACGCATCGCACTTGAGTGATTTTAATGATAGATCGCGAAGGTTTAAACGCGGGTATCGTTTGCCATGCACCTCATCTGGATTCTGTGAACCTTCTGTGAGCTTAATTACATGGGAAAAGGTGTCACTCAGCACTTTCTCTCGCGGTGAGGAAGAAAAAATAACAAAACATGCGCAAACGCAAACTCCAGGCGTTACATATGGTCGTGGGTGTGCGAAATGTGCACGTGTGAGCAATGGCAATATACATCAATGGAAATTGACGTTGAATACGTTCTATTATTTTACTTTTATGCCTGAAACAACTGAAACACATTTCCCCCCTACAACACTTTTCCTAGCTTTCTCGAAATTATCATATTATTGATCGGATCGACATATCAAACTAAAGTATATAGACCATTTATTTACTTTTACTTATAACATGTTAAACAGATACGCATGTGTTTCGCTTTTACTTACGAGCACAATAATAACAAGCTCGTAGAGCTCTCATGGAGATCGTAAAGAAATATAAGAGAGTATAAAATGAAACAGAAATAACAAATATTTAATTTAAAAAAAAATATTATACATGATGAATATTATATAGATACGGAGTGTTCGTGTATATATAATATTCATCAATATAAATATGAAGTGTAAGAGAGATTCCTTCTTCGTATATATAAGAAGCTTATTTATAGTTTATTCTCCCTTCTTAATTTATTCCTTAATGAAGAATATAGATGATAATCGCGGCAAACACGCAGCAATATAAAAATATATTGCTGTGCCATTATCAACACAATAATATTTTTATGTCTTTAAAGAAAGATATTTTACGTCATGAAAAGAATTTTCTGAGGAAGTTGACAGAAATTTAAAGGCCGATCGATGGAAAGCTCCGTCAAACCAGTAATCAGAGGCGACCTTAATTTATATCGTTCGCGAGAAACTTTTCCTTCCTGCGTATCCTCCAACGCCAGAGTAGAAAGAGAGAGAGAAAGAGAGAGAGAGAGAGAGAGAGAGAGAGACTGGGATTGATCAACAGCAGCTGCATAGCATTGTCCTGCGGAAACGCGTTCGTTAACCGTTGGAAACACCGCGCCGTATCGGACGTTCACTGCGATGTAACCACGCATGCAGAGTTCAGGAAGAGAGCATGTCTCGACTATGTTTATCCTATGATTCAGCGCTACTTGGTCGATCGTAAGCCGAGTATCTCGAATAGAACGCGGAGTGTTGAGCGCGAGCGAGAAAACGAACGATAGATTCGCGCGTCCTCGGGACGAACAAACGTTATGCAAATCGTCCCCTCAGTTATTTCTTCCGTCCGGAAATACGTACATTTTCCGCAATGTCGGGAAAAAACCGACGTTCTCAATGCTTTTAATTTCAAATGTGCTATACTTGATTAGATGCGTATAAATTATTACAGTTCGCGTACGATTCTTCTCTCTCTTATTTTTTAATTAAATTCAGACATAACTTTTCTTTTGCATAAATAATTGTCGACTTTATTATTATAGCTCTTTATATTTGAGTGAATTCTGAAATTTTTTTAAATTTATTTTAGATTCTTTTCTATCTTAAATACAAAAATGAAAAAAATTCCTAAATTATGTTACAACAATGACTCCAACCATTAAGATCGCGATTAACTATTTTCTTAAAACGACGATGAGACTCATCTCGCTAATAAATTATGCCTAAACTCCGCCTAAATTTTGAAAAATAAATAAATGTGACTAATGCACTCCAAATGGTAAATATCAAATTTAAACGCGCGTGATGTCACTCGCAACAAGGTCCAGCTCGAGCCTGTCGTTATAGAAGCTAGTTTTACATAAAGAGGCGTGAGGAAGAGAATCCTAAGAGAATCTCAAATCTAAAGAGAATCTCTCTGGATCGACCAAGGAACGGCTCATTCCTCTCTCGTCGTCGGTGCGGCTTATGTAAAGCATAAGGTAATGAAACGTTCAATGTGCCGCACGGCGGACGATGATATAAGAGAGTTTATGCGCGCGGCTGCGGATCTGTCGTTCGGCTTTGATCTATATTATAGAATAAAGGTGGGTGTAACGTATAACGGTATCCCATAGCCACCCACATCCAACGGGATTGCCCAACATGTTTCATATATGGCCGTAGCCCAAGGGCGAGGGCGAGAGAGAAGGCGATTGTTGGGAAGTCCTGACGTACTCCCGGCCGCAATATCCTCTCGTTAATATAATGGGACAAGATCGATCGTTTTTATTGAAATATACCTTCCAGTAATACGACACGCGATACAAGTTCTCACGATTTTGCTCTTCATCCCTTTTCCAAAAAAAGTTATTCTCACGACATCAATGAAGAAGCATTATAACTTCAACCATTCAGGAGATTTATTTTTTTTAATTTTTATTCTTCTTGAAAAATTACAATATTTTTCTGTGACGTATTATTTATTATTGAAATAGCAGTAAAACATGATTGTAATTAGAAATGTTTAAAATATGCAGTTATAATAGTTTTCGCTTCTGAATCTTAAACTAATTATCATTTAATAAAAATAGAATCTGAAAAATCATTAAAGCAATTTATGTCCAATAGATATTATTAAGTGAATAGAATTTTAATTCTAAAATTAAACACCAAACAAAAACAAGTAAATGCGTAAGCCATTCTTCCGATGTAATTCATAAACCATTTCTCTGATTAACTTAACTTTCCCACGAGGCTAAACATTTTTATGTAATGGTGCATTTTGCAATATCTTTGTGGGAGAAACAAAACGCGATCGAACGCGTTTTCCTTCATGAAAATATGTTCAATGGAAAGCGTTAGATAGTTGGGTAATCCAACCAGAAATTGCGGCGAATCTGGGCGTGCGAGGAAAACTAGGTAGCGTAACTTTTTCGTTTACATAACGGAGCAGCCGGAATATCAACGTGAGCGTGGGCAGGTGATTTGGCACGCCGGTATCGATGAGTAACACAAGTATAAACCTAAGAAACGCTTTTTCGATTAGGTAATACTTAACGAACCAAGGTACATAATGCGCGAAAAGGTGAGATGTTAGTTTTCATATGTAATTCGCCGTTGCACGATAGTAATAACGTTCTTTGCCGCCAACGGCGAGCTTCATTGCTGATAAAGGTCACAATCCCTCGCCGAGTCGGCGGCGTTAGGAGTGTTACATACGTAATTGTACATTGAATGCACCGATTTCACTGAGTCCACGCGGCAATTACGTGTATTCGAAGCTGCGTAAAGCCTTCTTTCTTCACGAGCGGCTTTCTACCGGATGATCTGTGGATCATCATCGCGAATGAGTTTGTCTCTTTCTTGCGTAATATTTTGGCGAATATGGCCGTCTATTTTTTTCTTTTTTTCCAGTAACGATTCGATGACCCCGATTATGAAAGATTGAGAAACGATGACACAAGACACGTCAATTCCTTTTATATATGATATATTTCTTTTCATAGTTTGAAGCTTTTATAAATAGACCACGTTAAAGTTCTATAAAATCAAGAATACAATAAAAAATTAAGAATACATTAAAGACTAAAATTAGTTTTTATCTCAGAGATCGCTTATTTAATATTTATTAGTTGAAATTAATTTTCCAAGGTTTTCAATTTATAATCATATGGAAAAATTAGTTTCAGTCAAATTGGCTGAAACTGTAACATTTTATGAGATTAAAAATCTTCTAAAAAATGGATAGATTTTGCTGCATCATTTGGAAGTTGCTATTCTAATTAAATTGAAAAGTTTTTTTCATATACAGTTTCTGTAGTACACAGTTTATATTTTTAACTGTATAATCATATATAAGTTATAAATTTATAACCATATGTATGTCCATGCGTAATAATATCGGAACCATGCTGAAATAATCATCGACATAGATACACACATTACACATACGATACATACCTACATCACCTCTCTTCACGTACTGAATATATAAACCTGCTTAGTAATGGATACGATTATATATTTATTCAACTGTATAAATACTTATACAGTTAAAAAACAAATTGATGTTTACTTTATAAAGATATAATATTTTTCAATACGATTAGAAAGACTCAAAATAACAATTTTCAAATAATATTATAGCAAAATCTGTTCATTTTTTGACAATTATGGCTATAGAGACTTTTGATCAGCGTCTCATAATTTCAATCTCTCTCAATTTGATTGAAATTACTTTTTTCATATGATTAATGCAAGGTCCTTTTTATATTGTCTGCCATTATTATTTGTGTTTATATTATTTGTAATATGTATTTATATTATCATTAAATATTTAGATTAATTTTAATCATTATTTGCAATTTGACTATTCTCTTCATAAATTCATCAACTACATGCAGAATTCATTCCATCCTTCGGAAGGACACCCGGGTGTCTGAGATTAATCTGACCGTTCTAGTTTGCTAGGCACGGAGTGCCCTGTCGAGAGGCCGCGATACTTTCTATCTGGAACCCCGAACGCGATACAATTTCACTTGTTCCGCGATATTCCTGTACGGCTCCGCCCACGAGAACCTAGAACAGCGACGGCGTACCTCTCACCAGCGACGACTGGCCGAGGGACAATACAATAACGAAAAAAATACCGATGGCAAACGCAGGGGAGTGGAGAAAACCGGCGTGTAGGAAATAGTTCCGGGTTCGCGGCTTGTGGGACGACGTTGGTCACGCGATTCACGCGCTCGGCTAATAATTAGCGAAGAGACGTAAGGGCTGTCTGGACTTCTCAGGAAGTTGCGCGTAGGATAGATAGTTAACGAACCTACACTGCGCGTATTAAGTCTCGCTAATGCTCGTTTCTACCAATGTAGATTAACTTTAATCGATCTTCGACTAACTCTTCGTCTTTTCTCATTTTTAGACTTAGAAAAAGTATTATAAAAATATTATATAATTATCTATAGAAGGTGCATTAGAAGGCACTGGAGTTTACATTTTTTTTAACATTAAAAAAATTAATTTTTTAATAATTTATACCTGTTTTCTTGTCATACAATATTAATAGTAGATAGTATTTAGAGATTATTTATTAACTAATATTTAGTGCTACAGTATTACTGATAATTATAGGCCTTATCTCATTTGCTTCTCGCTAAAGCGTTTAAGAGAATATTTGTCGTTCTCTCATCAAGCGCGAATGATTAACGGCGGTGGACATTTCATCGCGGATTAATAAACATATTATTCTGACAAAATTAAAATTTGAGACTCATTAAGGCATAAACGAAAAGTATAAGTGCGTTGTGAATGTTATGATCGATTATTTTATTTATTCCCTTATACATACTTGTAAAAATTATATGTATAATATTATCTTATAAATAATTTTACTTTCGTAATCATGATTCTATATATTTATGCACAAGCATAATTTTAGGAGGAATATTTTTTACAAGACGATTCCCAAACCCTAGAATTACTATATCTGTCTCTTCTATTTTTTAGCACTGTACAATATATGAATGGATTTTTTGACTACATGAATGGATTTTTTGACAAAGCCAATAATAAAATTTTTTTACATTTTCTGGACATATAATTTTCTATCTTTTTTTTTTTAATAAATGAAATATTTTAAATATATTTTATTTTATAGTTATATAAAAATATATAATAAAAATATATTTAAATACTGAATTTGAAAAACTCACCGATTATGTATACTACTGCCATCTAATGCGAATGCAAGAGGATCGAATAAAAACTCGTTGCATTCCACATAATAGCAATAGTAACTCAGATTCAATTTGAAAAAAAATATCATTATCAGCAATTGTAAATGCAGAATATCATAGACCGAGAGTAACTGTATTCGTATTTTTAGATAGGATTTACTATGGACAGAGAGAAATCTCTCTGTTATGGGTGTAGCATAGAATAGAACTAAATAATGTATGTAACAAAACGAAACAAAATCGAAAACAGTTGATATATTACCTGCAGTGGAAATATTCGTGGCAACATAGTTCAACGTGAACATGTTAGAGGCGCCAATAAACGGATCTCATCTACAATGAAACACGGTTTGTACACTCACTTTTTTTCTCAATTATGTACACATAATTTGATACTAAAAAATGACGTAAGATAAATTTTAAATAGCAATATTTAACAAAAAATTTTTATATCACATAAAATTAAAAACGTCTTGTTTAAAAAAATAAAAAATTTATCTCAATGGTGCTTTAAATAATTTTAAAGATAAATTAAATAATTTTTAAAATCGATAGGGATTTAAAATTAATTCTTAAAATCAATCAAGTTCTTAATTTTTAATCAATCCTAATTTTTAAAATCAATAGACGTTAAATTTTTATTGCATAATTTTATTATTATTTAAAGAATAGCATGTAATACGAATTTCATTCAACATCTACAAATTTATATCAAATAAAAGAAACAAATAAAAGAAACAAAATTAAAACAAATAAAAGAAACAAAAATTTATAAAATCACATTAATTTGAAATATCAAATGATTGTTCTGGTAGTTTTTCGCTAGTACTTTGAATCCTTATCATTTCACAATGTGTTTGATATAGAAACCACGTCATTGTTAAACAATCTCTATTGCGAGCGCAAATAAAAATCCAGCAAGAAGAAGTTAAACAGGATGTGAACTACCAATGATGTAACATATGTAGGTCAAATATTTTAGCAACAATTATCACATGCAGTAACGATCTTACGCTTGATCTCTTAAACGATCGTTAATAATGTTAAGTGAAACAACCTAGGCATCAATAATGGGTTTGATAATTAGCAACAATTAGTTCATTGTTTCACGATCAAGTTAATCAATAAATTAAAAATAAAATATTTATTTCAATAGTAGTTAGAAATAGTTAGAAGAGATCTAACTGACAATGAACAATACAAGATGATTTAGAATCATTTTCTCTTATTTCTCCAGCGTGATTTCTCAAAGTTTCATGGTATTTCAAAAACTTCAAATATTTTAAGAATATTTTACAATAATGATCAATTATCGATTTTTTTTAGAATTTTTTCTGCAATTCAAAACATTAAGAATAATATATCGATCATTTCTGTGCATTCTAAGAGAGGTTTTTATTGTAAATAAAACAATGCAAATTGCAAAATATTGCGTGTTTTCTAAACTGAGTAAACAGAAACCTTGAGCCATAGCTATTTAATTTAGAATCAAGATCATATTCGTATTTTCATTAAACGTTATCACGCAGAGTTTTGTTATTCGTCAGTTCACTTTGTTCTCGCTCGCGACTAGTTTATAGTCGATCCGCGCGCATTAATAAACGTAAAAGATTTGTGTACCAAACGCAAATGATTGCATACACATTGTGCACGCTTTTATATAACGATGTAACGAGCTTTAATAAGCTTTGAGCAGAGATAAGAGCTTTGCTTAGTCATGAAAGCAAACAAAAATTTTAAAAATTTTCAAATATCGTCCTATTCGTATATAAATATTAGGATATTCGAATATATTATAATTATAATTGTTTATTTAATATGTTATGTTAATTAAATATGTATCCTTAATAGAAGTTGTCTGTTTAAACAATAATGAGCAAATCGATCGATATGTGAATAATTTTCTATTGGAAAAATTATGACAAAAAAATAAAAATTATCTTTTTATTTAGTTCTACATTATTTTTTTCATTTTATAATATTTACTTTGCTTTCATAATGTTCAAAATACGATTCTATTGAATGTTAACATTTAATGATATTAAACAGTCGAATCTTTGTACATCTGAGCAATTACAAGTTACAGACAAGCATAAATTTCAATTTGGTGTCACGAATGTGTTTGTTATGAGAGAGATTCAAATATTTCTCTCTAATTAAATTTCATTCATATTCGGAACATCCAATTGGAATTAGCATGAGATTATGGCCTCGTTTCTTTTTCAAATTCAAAGATTCCTTAGTTTCATTTTATTTTTTTAGTTTTTCATCAAATTTTTAGATATATTTTTATATAACTTTTACAATTGTATAATGATTCTTCCAATCAATTTATTCATGCATCCTCAAAGACACGCAACACATACGTGAATAATGACTCTGAGGAAACACATACAAAGCTAATAGTATAGCTGATACTATTATCGGTATATATGAAGAACTCAACATTCGTGCGTGATAAAATTACGCCTTGACCTTATGAATATCAGATTTACTGTAAATTTACCTTATCAAAATATTATACCAAAAAGTACATATTTGTAAAAAGTATTTATCACCATGATCTAATGATTAGAATATCTATGTTACGATTTATTCATATCCAAGCAGACAATTTACGTTTAAAAACCATTTAGCTGTAACGTTTAGACTATACGTTTATACTATAAAAATGTTAAATCGACGGTATTAAATATATATACGTTTTAAAACTATCGAAATGTTTCATATAAAAACGGTATTTTAAACGATATTTTAATTTAAAAAAACGTTTAATAAATGTTTTATAAAGGTTTTCATAATATTTATTAAATAGTTTTAAAAAGATATCAAATTTTAAACATTTATTTTTCAGTTTATACCTTTATTACAGATTTCTAGCGTTTATTAAACGTTACTAACTATGTTGTTTAAGTATCCATAAAGTTTGTACTTCTTGGATTATTAATAGTTCATTAATAACTATGCTTATTTCGATTAAAGAAAAATCTACTTCAAAATTTTTGAAAAAATATTAAGCACTTCACTTGGATATAAGACATTCGTTGTTTTATCTCTAAAGTGTTTGCTTATATCACGTCATATATCTCATTGAGTATATACGCGTGATCATATTGGCGTATATAATTGTCATATGTTTGTAGAAATGACTTTGAGTGTTGTCAATTTGAAAACTCGTTTTGCACTGAGGAAATTCACGAACATTATGCGTTTAATCGCAAACAGTTTGTGTCTAATTGACTTCAAGGAAGTTCGGTATATATATATATATATATATATATATATATATATATATATATATATATATTACGCTTATATTTACTATATATATATAAAAAAAACGTTCTTAAACGCAGATAGAGACTATATAAAAA
>Ga0157363_1007079_pt1 | contig 10609 bp, 4 predicted proteins | sample AttsexASBM1_FD_111477 | JGI IMG/M metagenome (GOLD analysis project Ga0157363, IMG submission 111477) | Fungus gardens microbial communities from leaf cutter ant in Ribeirão Preto, State of São Paulo, Brazil - Atta sexdens ASBM1 | ecosystem: Host-associated > Fungi > Mycelium > Unclassified ...
ACACACACACACACACACACACACACACACACACACACACACACACACACACACACACCCACACACACACACACACACACACACACACACACACACACACACACACACACACACACCCACACCTCAATTATATTATTTTTTTAATGTGTCTAATATAGAAATCAAATATAGATTGTCCAATGCAGTTCAATTTTCTCAGTTCAAATTCTTCATTTTTTTCTAATTCTCAGAATTAAAAACGAATTATGTGATTGAAGTGAAAGAGTTTAAGAAAGTTAAATTCATTTTATTCAAAATTGATGTTCAAATTGATCACGTCTTAGTGTTCGACAATTTAAATAATTAAAATATAAAAAAATTAAAAGAAAATAATATTTATTAGAAAAGAAATGACTAACTTTTAATTTTCTCGTTACAATGTATTTAACTATATTTTGTTGTTTTAAATGAATTCATAATATTTAGTTATAAACTAATAACTAATTTATACCCTCGAAAAATTCGAATTATTTAAGATTTGAGCAAGAATATTGAATTGCTCAAATTATTTGATTATTGAAAAAAATTAGAATAGTAGTTAAATGAGTACTAATTTAATATGGTATTGAAATAAAAAAAGATAATAAAACTAAAGTCTAGATTGTGTCGATTATTATATCAGACTTCACAGATTATTCACTCACGTTCGAAGTTCATAAAGATTACGAAAGTTACTTTGCTAATTATCTTATTGAATTGAATTCTGTGATAAGATTAGTTTAATACTCTAACGAAAATTCGCTACTTTAATTCTATTCTGAGATGATCTAAATAATTACACAGAATAGTTTAAATAAAAGCTTCAAAAAGTTAATGTTTTTCTATTAATATTTTATATATTGATTTAAGTATTATATATATATATTAATACATTTGAGACTTCTATATTTGGACATTTTTTTCAAAAAATTTTTTTACATCATTTACGGATTATCTCCATATTTTAAATATAACGTTTATCATACGGAGATAACCATTAATCGCGTAAATTCCATTATTATAATCATTAATTATTGTATAATCTGGTATATAAAATGCATACTATTACTTATTAAATATTATTACTTGATTAAATCAGTCAAAGATCTGTGGAATGTTATTATTTGTATCATTGATAGTGTGTTATTATCTATGCGAATTTTACGAAATTAGCGATATTTATTTATCGATCGATAACCAACTGATGATGACGTTGAACAACATTCCTCGCGTATCTCATTGTTGATTTGCCGATCCCACTTCCTTAAAGTACGATAAAATCTCTCGCTCTGTATACTCTTCGCCTCTCCTCTTCTTGTGCAGAACAGGAAGCTCTGGCATTTCATCCTTTCAACAGACTTTCCAGAAATCGGATAGGTTAGACTTACACGAAGAACTATGGTTGATGTCTCAAGTATCGCCTGTGATGATGTTGCCATAAGAAATTGAAAGACATCAATGTTTTAATAATATTAAGGTGTCATTAAAATTTTCAAGCATTATGTGTGAAGTAAGAAAAAATAACATTCAATGGAAAATGCTTGCCATTCAAATCAGTATATCATGGATGTTATATTTGATTACTCTGCAACTTATTGGTAGTAGTTAAGTATAATGGAGTCGAAAATTAAATGATACTCGTTTTAAAGATGGTACATCTATAATTTTTGTCTTACGAATTTAAAACTTGGAGGAATTTACGCGGAGTGAGCTGTATAAAAGCAAGCTATATAAATCAGTACACAGTGGAATTTTAATTTCGTTTAATATCACGTGATGTTTATCTCAGCGGATATTTTTTTATATAAAGTGCTAACAAAGAGATATTTAACTCTTCGATAAGAATCGAAAAAGATTATGATAACGACAAATATATTATAAAAGTACTAACAATTTCGAATAAGAGTGATTTCTAAAATATTTCACTTGCATCATTTTATCAGTTAAACGGGCGTCACTTAAAAGCTAACAGTTTCGAATAATGAATCATCACATTTTTTCGCTGAAGAAGAAATTTGCGGCTTCGCGATAAGTCGTGAACACCAGTATAACTCTGGAAATCAAAGAAGAATTTAAACACTCGTGGCGCTTAATTTTTCCTTCTGCCGCAACTTTATCGCAGTCGAAAATCTCCCACTTTCTCTCTCCCTCCCCTTCCTCCCTCCCTCCCTCTCTGCCCCCTTTTTTCTCGCTAATTTCCTCGAGCGGAATCGGGAGGAATAAGCGATCTGCGCGCTGATAGCCAGAAACTCGCAAGGAAAAGTTTCGCGTCTCCGTTCTTCGAGGTTCTTCTTTTTGGGTATTCAGCGGAAGTCGCGGGTTTCGCGCTCCTCTTCTTTCTCTCGCCTTTTCTCATCCGCGGTTGACGATTTCTTTCGGGACGCCCGACCGTGCGGAGGACCATCTTCAAAGGACCCAAAATTACTTTCTGGATAAGCTGGATTAGGATTTGCACCGCGTCCCAGATTAGACCCACGATGTACTCACGGCCTGATTCCTCCAGGATCTGTTTCCCGCGTGGAGAGTTTTATTTGTCCGGCAGGAATAGTTTGTGTCGGTGAATTGTAGAATATTTTCCATGTATAATAACTCATAATTATCCGAAATTTATTCGCGAAAATTGCTCACGTGATTAAAAGCTGACTTTGGCAATTATATCTTTTATTCTTTATTTTTCATGATTACGTAGAGAAACTCTGAGAAACCCAGTTTCTCTTTTTAGTTAGAATAATTTAGTCGAACAAAACATTTAGTTATTGCAATATTTTACTATATATATTGTAATATTTTCTGATAAATTTGACATCTGATAAAGTTGTTTATCAGAAATAAGTAAAATATTACAATAATCAAATGCTTTGCTTCAATTAAATTATTTTATTGCATCAATCAAGAATTGTTTGTCCATATTCAAATAAGAAATTAATTGAATCAACTAAATTGAATCAACGGTTTCTCAGTGTATAGTTTATATGTATATGTGCATGTAAGTGACATTTTTTTAACAGCACGTCATTTTGTTAAGCGCGTTCGATGTCTCCTTTTCGCTTGTTCTATGCCTTGTGGCCTTTCTCTTCTCCCGACTTTTCGGGACGCTCCTTTTAACGAATCTGGCACGCACAGTTGCGAGGTCCGAAGTCACATTGGTAGGCAGAGCGTGGGACGAACTTTAAGAGGGTTGCTTTTGTTGAGACGTTCGCTACCCTTTAAACCGCCTCCTATCCTTACTCTCCCTTCGTTTCTCCATCCTGCCTCTTCGTGTCCCTCGCCGTTTCGTCCCGCCCTCGCGCAGGACTTTTCTCTCTCTATCCTCCTCTTTCCTTTGCACCCTTGGGAAACCGGCTCTCACTTCCCCCTGTCCCTCTTTGCCTCCCTCACCGATGGGTGAGTTCTCGCCGCCGTCTTCTCCTCCGCTTTTCTCGACGAAACCCGATGGCGAAACCTAGGCGACCAGATTAGAAGGGGCTGAAACCCGCGCGTCGACGGCGGGACTTTCGTGATTTCCACTCAGGATTCGTATCTCGCGCGCGTACAACGTACCCTCTCGACCGCTGCTACTTCGGGGAAACAATGGCGGAGGTGAAGGCGGAAAGCGTACCTACAGAGCGATGGAAGACTGATCGAACTCGAAATGGCCGGCCGAGAGAGAGTCGGCATTTACCCTGCAAGTGTAGCAACGTAAAACTCACGCTCGACGAGTTTCAAAGTATAATTGAACGAAAAAGAAAAGGAATAGGAAGAGAAGGGAACATGTTAGTCCGCGAGACGTTAGTTTTTAATGAAATGTGTGTCGAGCGTGTGTGAAAATTGCGGGATCCATTTAAATTCAATGTAACGACGAAGCTGGAACATGTATAACAAGTTTGCGGAATTCGCTTCTCTCTCTCTCTCTCTCTCTCTCTCTCTCTCTCTCTCTCCTTTCAAGCACTACGTTTTTACAGTACAGCGTGAATTTTACGTTCAAGTTGTATGATAAAAAATGCAGGACGGATTTGTTTGTCGGCAATTTTTTTCTCGTCGACTCTCCTGTTTCGGAATTTTCCTGATTATTTTGCGTGAAAACCTGTCAACTAACCTAGCCACCAAAATATTTTTTCGTTCTGTTTTATTTTTTCATATTTTCTTTTTTAATGTATGTTATTTTCTTTAGCAAAGTCGGAAAAATAAGGCAAATTAGTGAATATTTATTTAACAACAAAACATGTTGTTGGTTATGTTAGTCTACGTCTTTAATGTGATTACTGCGAGGCTGCATTGTTGTAGACGATAATTAACAGCAATTAAACGAAATGCAACCACGAATACTAGTACTATCGAAACTCAACGACAAGCTCGTGGCTGACGATGTGAGTGCTTGGCGCTTTTAACGAAATGGCACAATGGAGAGGATTGCCGCGGTCAGCACGTTTTTTGACAATATTTTGCGTAATTGAGCAGCGGCAATAAATTTCGGTTGAATTATGCCCGCGCGAGGAAAATAACTGAAAACTGTCCAACTGTTCCCATCCATTATTTACATCGTTTAGCAAATTTTACTGCTCCCGGGTGGTGTTGGTCGCGCCATGCCAGATATTTTCTCTCTCAGCGTCGTTGTATCCGTATTGTGTACGTGTCTATGTACGGCATGTATAATTGTGTGGTGTACGGCGTGTATAATTGTGTGACGTGCGTACGCGAAAATACAGTCGGCCATTTATTCGCGCGTACAGCGACCAGGGGGACGAGAGGCACGAATGAACGAACGAATTTACGATTTCATCGAATTCTCTCGTTAATCGCCGGTATATGCGTTTCCGGACTTTACGGCCGACCGAATTCTCTCGCTAACATCCCGACGAGATTTAATGAGACACTTGGTAGAACTATCGTATCTCCTTCATTCTCCCCATAATCTGTACTGATTTTATACGATCGGAGTTTATTATTTTCCTAAGAAAATAGAGATAAATGAGATAGGGAGCGCGTCGGGAATACAATAAGGAAAAGCGATTAATCCGCAAGAGACGCGTCGAGAGACGACAAGACTCCAGTTACTCGAATGTTGAATAAATTAGAGTATCAATCAGTAGTACTTGGAAACGATTGAATGACGTAAATTAAAACATGGAATCGTTATGTAACAAAGAATAGTTAGTAAAATATTTTCTGGATGCGTTTGACATTTCGGATAACGTGACATTTAATGTCACGCGCGACGAAGATTTATTAGCAACCGATTACGGAGGATCAATGACGTACTAAATTGCACGGAACAAATCTGATAAGTGAATAGCGGAAAAAATCCAAAAATCATTAATGATATTTATGTAACATACTTTTCTGTTCTGATTTTTGTCCGTGTCAAAAAAATTTGCTGAAATATAGTTCTGTCAAATCCTTTCGGAACTTTCTAACTCTCATTACGCGCCCGAATTTTTCCCTCTTTTTTTTTTTTTCTCCATAAGAACCGCTTCCCGTGAGAATATTCATGAACTCTTGCGGTTTCTATATCGCATTGTCCTGGAAACAAATCTCCACGCGAAACAATATTCATTGTTAGGCTGCGCAAAGTAACACGCGCGTGCTAGTGTCGTATTAATATTGGCGCGACATGAACAACAGTATGATTTTTCACGGAGTGGAAACACTCATGGGTTAATAAAGTGACTCGATCGGCGTTGCAATGAACAGAGTCGCGCGGCAGCTTGTATCTCGCATAGTTGGATAGGTATTTATCAAACAATAGCCAGATACCCCTCGAACTAGCTGCGGGTCGAGTCGTTAACCAACATATGTACTACAATCAGATTTCGTCGATTGTACCATAGTTAAATTGGATAGTTTCGATCAGTAATTTAAGTTGCCAAATCGACATTGAACTCGAAACATTGAGTTTATTCTGATACTTTTTTCTTATTCACATAACATATCTTAAAATCATCATATTTAATTGATTAAGCATGTTAATTCACTGACGAATATTAAATACCTCTTAAATACATTTGATTTGGCATATCAAGCTTTTCTTTTTTAATTGCTTATAATTATTTTATATTGATAAAGATACACATATATTTGCCTGGTAACGTTATGTCTCTTAATATCTGGCGTGTTTCAATTGAAAAAATTGTTACAATATGTTCATTTTTTTAAAAGTTGTAAGTAATTAAATTGGATATCCAAATATAATATTTGGATATATGGTATATCCAAATATTATTCTCGTAGTGTATTTAAGAGTTTATTGCCCTTCTTCATATTTTATATTTCACGATAAATCAAATTTTAGGATTATTGCAAAACGCAATTATTTATAATTTGAATAGTATTTTGTATTCGAAATATAATGATTATTTCAATTTATTTCTCTTTTCCTATATAGAGCAGACGTTACACGTGGAACGCGTTAACGTATTGATCTTGCCGGAAATTATACGCTTCGTCGCCATATTACTTACTACGTTGGTTTATTTAATGCTTTCTTGTGTATAAAGTAGGCCGTACCGTATCGCGAACACGTGGATTATATTAACGGATCGATTCAGCGAATGACCTTGCATCCGGATACTGTGCTGTCTCAGCGATATCCGGTAGCTTACGTCTCGGTGATCACCGTGGCCGTCCGCCATTTCATTGTGTCGACGTCGTCGCTTCGTTCTATCAGGCTGTGTAATCAAGCAGGTAAATATTCGAGGTATGCTTGATTAGTATGTGACATTCTCCGTCGTTTGTCTGCTATTTTGAAAAGAGGTACTTTCACTTCAGCGGACAATTTAAGAAATTATTTCTATTGTTGTTTGTCTGTACCTATTGTTGATTGCTGTCACTTATACATTTGAAATGTCGTTTTGAATACATAATAATGAGATCTTTAGGTACCTTGATGTTTATACCAATATATAGCCAATATGATAACTTATTAAAATCTAATAATTTAATCTAAATATTTAAAAATTATCTTAATCTATATAAATATTTGCTATAGAATGTTCGGTCTCATAATTTTTTCTTGGTTTAGAATCAGTAACGGATAATTATGTTATTAGAAACCGTGCGTAATAAAACATTTAAATAAAACATTTTGTGAAAATGACAGAACAAAAAATCTATTAAATATCGCGTGTCGCAGAATTATTCGCCAGCAGCTTTTTAAATTAGCGACGTGAACATATACGCGACGCGTGATCATTCGATCGGCCGATTCCGACATCGGCAATGTGGCCCCCGCGGTCATCCGCCATTTCATTGTACCGAAATGGCCGCAGCGTTATCAGCCGACGTAATCAGGCAGGCAGGTATATACACATGGAACGACGATGTACGCGTATTATGCGTGCGTATATGCACGCGCGCGTGCGTGCGTGCGTGCGTGCGTGCGTGCGTGCTTGCATGCGTGCGTGCGTGCGTGCTTGCGTGCGTACCTGCTGCATGCGGATCTGTGCGTATCGAGATAGAAACGAGGAAGCTGTAGGAAGAAGCGAGTGGGAGAGTGAGCAGCAGAGAGGGATAAGGAGAGAGATAGAGGAGGAAAGCGAGAGAAACAGAGAGAGAGAGAGAGAGAGAGAGAGAGAGAAGTAGCCCTCCGATTGGTCCACGCTAGGACCCCAACCTCCGGCACGCACGTAACACAGCCAGATCGATACGCACTGCCCAAGTCACCGTCCCTCTTCGTCTTTCTCTTTCTACTCTGTTCTCTCTCGTTTCTCTCTTTCTCTCATTTTCCTTGTCTCTCTTCCTCTCGGTTTCTTCTCCATCTCATATTCTCTCTTCTCTGACTTCCTCCTTCATATCTTGCTCCTCTTCTTCTAACCCATTTCTTCTTCTATCTTGCTGTGCTCAGGCAGGCTGTGATTGCCTCTCTGTCTTACTACAGTTTGCATTCTATATTCATTCCTCTCTCGTAACCTCGCTCATTCCAGCCACGCTCATGAACAACCATCTACAATCATCTACGTATTCTGACGATAACTGTCCTCTGTCATTCGAACTTCAGTCTTCCTGATATCTCGTGTCTCTTAAGATCCATGAGATTGAGATGATAAGACTATCACGAAATTACGGCATGATTTCAAGTATGCACTTATAATTCCATATATTTTTTTCAGTGTTTAATTTGTCTTGAGTGGAAACATTATTTGATTATTTTATAAGTTGAAACTTTCACGACTCTTAACTCTCACATTCTTAATATTTTTTTTAAAGCTTTTTCTTTCCTATTGATCCATATGGCTTCACCCCCGTCTCACCCACGTCGATTTCATCCCTCGAGTTTCTCGAGGCGATCTACAGATTCAGCATGAACGCCTCAAAGAACTTCGTCCCAGCGAAAGTGAAGCTACGACCGTCTTCGCGTGTAATCCGACAAAACGTCTAGTCCGGAGAGTATCCGCGACTTCTCACGGGGATTTGTGAGTCTCCTCTTCTCGCGGTCATTTTTCAACGATCGCGCGCAAGCAACCGGGCGCACTCGTCGTGAGCCGTAATCCAATTAAAGAAAAGCCCGGCGCGGCGATTGTGTCGCCTAATCGACGAACAAGGCGCCGCGTTATTACCCGCCCCTTCGCCACAGGGCACAATGCTTCCTGGCGGATCGGCGGAACAATGGACGAGCGGCGAATGGATACGTACGCAGCGCATACTAGTAATGAGGAAGCCCGATCAACGGTAATACCGGGTGTCCGCGCGCAAAAGCGTGGTGACTTCTTGTTTCCGCGACAACAATCTTCCCGCATTCCCGTTCGTGTCGCTTATTCCATCCGCTATTTCCCCTCGTTTTCCCTTTATTGTCTTGTTCGTGGATCCGACATTGTTAGTCCAATAGACTACGCAATGATACATGATTACCGGATCGTTAGATGCGTTCGTCAGCGATTAATCTCTTCCCTCGTTTTTTCTTTCTACATATCTCTGCCGCCTTCTTCCCAGTCCAACTTCGCTTCGACAGTTAACCAACTGCAGGACCGCGAACTGCGTGAGAATCTCCTTTTCGACCGTATACAGTGCTTCAATAAAATACTATCGCGTCCGATTCTGACAGAGAAAAGGAGGGGAACAGTGCGCGATCTTTCGTTTGTGAGAATCAGCAGCCTTGACTTCTGATCCTCGGGGAAATTGGAGATTGTACGGGTCCGTAGGGTGCAACTAACGGCGTGCAACAGGCATCGGTAATGGCAGGACCCCGTCGTGTTTACGAGGACGTCGAACTCGACGGGAGATACGATTAGCTGTTGTTCAGTCTCCGATAATCCGACAAGTCATTTTCTTAATTCTCGAGAATGTGGGAAAGGATGGACGGTGATATTTGCCTGACATCTATTCTTTATTGCAGAATAGTTGTTTTGTAATTTTAGCAGCAGGAGAGTATAAGATTGTTTAACGTTTACATGAAGCGCGATACGTGGTTTTCGCATGAGCTCTCATGAGGAACGGATAAAATAATATTCCGTCGAACGCGGTACCTGTTTATAAAGTAACGCTTGCCTAACTCGTGCGGGGAGCAATGGTGCCCATTGCGGTGAAATAATTGACGCCAACGCCTGACAGTCTTTATCGGATGTGACACGTTAGTTTAAATAGATAGAATTTTGTGTCGAGAGGTCGAACTGTCCTCGGAATAGCTTCGATGATGAAGAGTGGTGCGAATAAAAAGTAAATATAGGCAACAAAGAGTAGAAATGCTGATAACGAATGGCGCTATGACGAGAGTTACCGAATAAGGTGGAACTTGCGTATACTCTCCGAATTATTCTATCAATCATACGGTTTTTTATGATATATCAATTAAATATCGTCCTGGATAAATCGGTGGCGACTCTAAAAAAAGATTACTGCGACAGTAAGCTCCCCTGAAATTCTAAACGTTTATATATAAAGTGCATTATTATATATCAGATTGTTCCAGCTTTAATAGTTCGCAACAAAAGTTCGTTACAATGATATACTTCAAACGTGTATTTCTAATTTTTCACACATTTAAAACTAGTGTTTCTTCTTTTCCATATTTTAAGTAGAAATAAATTTACGAAGCAAATCGTGGACGACAAAGTTGCGACACGGATGAGAGATGATGAGCGAGAAGTACAAAATGGAGGGGAAAAAAATGGATAACCCTCCCTCGTATAACTGGATAAATCGTCGGTTTGTCGCTCGTCCGGGTTCTCAGTTACTTTTTACTCGATGTCGCTACCCTTCGCGTGGCGGTGCGATGATGTATGTGGCACGTGATTTATATCTTCTGCGAGGATATATTAAATGAGAGGAAAGGCGGACGAAGTGACTTATGCATACGATACTTATAGTCAAGATTCGTTTTGATCTTGCGCGGATTTATCTCAGGACCAACAGATGTCATTTGTAACGTCGTTACCATGACATTTCGTTCAACTTATTTATAATCATGACAGTCTATCTGATTTTGAAAATCAATATCTTATCCTAAAAGTCGAACAAAACATTCTTTGGTGTATCGCATTAGAAAAGAAGCTTTATGTCATATATATATATATATATATATATATATATATATATATATATATATATATATATTTTTTTATTTATAAAAAAAAATAAAAAAAAAAATATATAAAATTTTTTATTTTAAAATAAAAAAACA
>Ga0157363_1007080_pt1 | contig 10608 bp, 7 predicted proteins | sample AttsexASBM1_FD_111477 | JGI IMG/M metagenome (GOLD analysis project Ga0157363, IMG submission 111477) | Fungus gardens microbial communities from leaf cutter ant in Ribeirão Preto, State of São Paulo, Brazil - Atta sexdens ASBM1 | ecosystem: Host-associated > Fungi > Mycelium > Unclassified ...
ATACTAGTCAGATAAGGAAAGTCTGGCCATTTAGTTGTACTAAAGCCCACTAGTGTATATTGGACATATCACCTTTTGTAGACATGGTATATAGTTTTTTGAGTAGTAGTTTTGTGCTACAATATTCTCTTGTAATCTGTATATGCAGAGAAACAACAGACATCCTTTAGATACTATCTAGTGTAGAATAATCTTCTTAGATCAAAATCATATACAATTTTATTAGGGCAGTAGTTGGTAGTGTAAGTAGTCAGTATATGGTGTGAGGTAGAACAAGAAGAGGGCTTACTAACACCTACTGAGATTAAGTCTAGTTCAGAATACAATTCAGAGAAGAAAACTAGCACTAGCACCACTCTCCCTTTATATATATCATTATCTCTGATTTTACTACCTTTATCACCAACACTCATCAACTTTCTACTTTTTTATTACAACATGAGTTAACATGGCTTAATCAATTATAAACAAAGTATCTGGCAACAACAGGAGCAGCTAGTAGCAGGAGGAGCAGTAGTAGGAGCAGTAGTTTTTAGACCCAACACAGGGTCCAATATAGAAGTGGCTAAGCCACAAACATTTGACAGAGCTGCAGGGTAATAGTGTCTTGTCTTTTATTGTATATTGGTCCAACTTCCTATAGTCTTGTACTGGTTGTAGAAATCTGCTCTTTTTTGGAATGTAAAAGTATGGCACTACATATCTTGAACTTAATTTCACCATGAGTCCTGCCTTAAGTTGTTCTTCCAACCATTGGTTTAATACTTTATCTTCCTTGATTTTTATTACATAGACTTTGGCATTCAATTTTTTTGGTATATCTTCTAATAAATTGATTTTATGGTCCTATTCTCTTTGTTCTGGCAATTTTTCAAATTTCTTCCTGTTGAACAGATGTGTGAATGATTGAATATACTCTGGTAGATCTTCTGAATTTGTTAGATCTGGTTCTTTCCTAGTGTTTTTTATCTGTATTCTCTGTTGGTTGTACTCTTCTGGCCTTTGATTGAACATCTTGTAAACTGTATTGTTCCTTTGTCCCAATTTACTTCTAGATTGTGCTTAACCAACTAGTCATATTCTAAAAACATATCCATACCAATTAAGTCTGTAACTACTACATTGATTTTTTCTATATGTCTGTTGATTTCTAGTTCCAGTGGTATGAATCTTGTCACTTCTCCATTTTTGGTTCTATCTACATTAAAAACCTCAAGTGATCTGTCCATTGGTTCCATTTTTATCTATTCTTCCTTTACTAGTTGTTTATAAATTCCAGTGTGGGTGTACCCTGAATCAACTAGTGCCTTAAGCCATAATTTCTTTCTGTTTGATGTTTTCACATTGTACACACATTGAGTTCTCTTTCTTTTTTATCTCTTCATTGTGGAATAACATATCAATTTATGGATTTACTATATATAGAAATTCATCATACCATGCCTACTCTGAATCTCTGATAAAATCCTGCTCTTTGTCACTGTCTTTTTCATCTTATTCCTCTTGTATGCTTCTATTCTTCATTTCCTGTCTTGACCTACAATTTTTTGCAAGATGTTTCACTTTGTTACACTTGTAACATTTTTTAGTTTCTTTTTCTTTCTTTAGCTTCCAGCAATCCTTTGCTATATGTTATGGTTAAAGCATATCAGCTTCTTGTCTTTGTTATAGTTATTCTTGGATTTCCCAATATCTATTAGTGTTTTTTTTCCTCCATATATAATTTCTGATTCTGTTCTATAGTCCTGTTTTTCTTCTGTAAACTCATATCCTTATCTAACTGAGGTTATTGCCATCTTCTACTTTTTGAGTATTTCTTGTGCCACTATGGATAAGTATCCCAATATTGTCTTGATTATATCACTTCTGATATTCTTCTTCAATAAAAAAATTGTATGCATATCATTGGTTTCAGCCTTTATAGCCAATGCTTTGAATTTTATCATGAAGTCTTTTATGTGCTTCTTTCTTTGTTTGAAAGTTTCAATCTTCCATTCAGCATCTACTACCTTACTCTTATTACTAAATGTTGTATTAATTTCTTTAACAAAATTGTCTCAATTTTAGATGTTATCTTCTCATTCTATCTGTTTGATTTTCTTCTGTGCATAGATTTTTGCCATGCTCACTCTAAGTCATGATAACAATGCAGTAATCTTGTTGTATGCTGCTGTAACTTTGTTACTCTTAAGAAATAATTGAATTACTCTCCATTAGTCTTTAAACTCTATCAAACCATTTGAGGTCTGGGACCATACTCTTTGGTATGACTGCCTATACTATTTCTGTTGTTGCTAATGCTGTTGACATTCCTTCTAGTGTTGCTAGCTCTGTAGTTCTATTCTTGTCCAAGGTATATTCTTTAGTAATCCTCAATAATCTCAATATTTCTTTTAATGTCTCAATATCTGTCATTTCTTGACTTGGCCTATCTGTCTTATCTGTCTGTGGTATCTATCACAATAATCAGTGTTTATTTTCTGTTCTGTCTGTGGTATATTATACCATAATGATTTGTGTTGTTGTTTCTTCTAATGGTTTAACCATCCATCTATGATCTCACTACAAAGTTGTTTCAATAGTTCTTCAATGGCCTAACTGTTATAACATTCCAGTAGTTTAACCACTATGTACTCTCCTTTTTCAAGATAAGCCTGACAACACTTTACTAAATATTACAATCTTAAGCTTGGCTCAGGTTGTAACTTAGACAAAAGCTTGAGTAAGAATAAAAGGAATAATCAATTGGTAAAGCATAATAATACAGGATTGTATCTACTGCTATACATACCTAATAACCATGAAAAATAAGTAATGTGTTCTTGAGGAAACAATGAAGAAAGAAATAAGGAAAACATGATGAGACCTTCACTACTATATAAGGCACTGACTGATACTACATGAGGAAAAATGCAAGACATAGTTCAATATAAGTCACAAGTAAAACAAATCCTAACATTTGTTCAATATAAGGCAAACATCTATAAAATATGAGATATAGATTATAACAATCATAATAAGAAAGGATTGATACATAAGAAAAAGTAACATTAAAGATGTTACTGAACAGTAGTGCAACAGGATTGGTCATAAGTTTGGAGTTTGCTAGAAAGCAGAAGTTCAAGTTAAAAAAGATAGAAAAACCTATATGTAAGAAATGTGAATAGTTCCTTCAATAAGAAAAGACTTATTGAGTATACAGTGGAGGTAAATATTTATTATTAGGAATATAGGGAAAGAACAGAGATTGATGTGATTGGTGAACAAATGGAGTGTAATTTTGGGGATACTGTAGCTTGTATGCCACAATTCTGAGATTGATTGGAGGACTGGAAAGGTAAAGATGATGAGATGTCCAGAGGAATGTGGAAAGCAGTGAAGACCAAAGAAATGGAAGTCAGAATGGCAGAGGTGGAAAAAGAAAGTGAGAAAAGAAGAAGTGAGAAGAAAAAAAGAAGAAAAAACCAAAAAGAAAAAGGTTAATGGAGGTGAAGTAGTTTTTCCAAGGTTCCATAAATAGATCTATATCTTCAGATAAAAGACAAGTGAGAAAATGTTAATGAGGAAGTTATAAGATCATGCAATTGAGTTGAAAGAAGAATTTGTACCAAGGAAGGGGAAAGTGTATCTATTGTTGAGGGAAGAAAGAAGAGAAGTATGTGAGTTTATAGAAGAACAATTAAGAAAATGGTATATAAGACCCTCAAAGTTGCCTCAAATAGCACTAGTGTTTTTTATAGAAAAGAAAAATAATAAGAACAGAATAGTTCAGAACTGTCAGTATTTAAATGAATAGACTGTAAAAGACAATTATCCTTTGCCTCTTATTTCAGATATTGTAGAAAATATTGGTATCAAAAAAGTAAAAAAAGTATCTACTAAATTAAATTTATGATGGAAGTATAATAATATATGGATAAAGGAGGGAGATGAGTAGAAGATAGTATTCATAACTCTGAAAAAGTTGTTTAAACCAACAGTGATGTTCTTTGGACTCACCAACTCTTCAGTGATGTTTCAAACAATGATAGATGAAGTGTCATATATCAAGTCCATTCATTCTGAAAATATGTTCTTGTAGCAGTGTTGTCATTGTAACATCTCCAACACAAGCCTATCTTATATAACAACCATTCTTTCTACAGCACATTCTGTAGCAGTAATGTAACAATTCAGGTATCCAGTCTTTCATAATAGAGATACTCCTATCAAACTCAGCACTCACTCTTATCTCAGACTTCATCTATTTATTAGAAGTTGCAACTACATAACAGACAGATAGTGTAACACATAAGCTGAAGCCAAGGTTGTTCTGACAAGTCCACATCACCAAGCTCATTATATAAATTTTTCATACTCTACAAAACCCCAAGCCAAACCTGCAGGCTTTCACCTCCTGATATGAACTATACTAACAATTCATGAGTATACCATGAGATCAACATGATATAAACATGTGCCTTGATATCATTTCTTCTAGTCCTTTCTACAATGTTCTAGGCCTATAACATAGTATCATGTGGCACATCATGTGACCATAGACATGTGCCTCTTCATTGTCCAAGAAATAAAAGAAACAGAAAAGAAAAGAAAAAGAAAAATCAAATTAAGGAAAATAGATAAAAAGAAAATCAAAATAAAGTATAAGGGTTCAAGCATACTATGACAATTTAAGATAGTAGCCACCTTCAGAAAACCTTATTCTGTTCTTTTAGATTTTCTTGAAGATGGATTATACTCAGTGTATTAGTCTTTATAATATACTTAGGTTTTTCTAAAATATAAACTATGCTAAGCTCTGCAGACTTTATTCAATCACCCTAATAGTAGATATCTTAAGTATTCTATAGAATTACTTCAATCCTGATCTAACTATTTATAACAATGGTTACATAGTTAGAAATAACTAGGAATAATAGAATCTTATAGAATACTAAACTCAGGAGTGATCATAGCTTATTGTAGATAGACAAGTGTTGACAGCCTTAGAAGAGAGAAACTGAGGGTGAAAGTAACCAAGACTTAAATAATAGTATAGATATCAAAGAAAACTTAAATAATGATGAGGTAAATAATAATAAAGGCCTAAATAAAGTGTCAAGATTGAAGAATATGAACTTAGTTTTTCTTCATTTTCTTTCTTATTTTATTTTCCTTTCAATTTATTTCAATTTTCTATTTTTAGAACTCTAAGGTTAGGGTTAGAAGTAATCTGTCACACTGTCACATCAGTTACATCTGATGGTGTAGTCACAGCATTGATCACGGGACTTGAGAGAAGAGAGTAGAAGATTCTGGAATAAAATGACGTCATACAACTGTTATAAGACGAGAGTGTGGACAGACTTTAGGTAGGGTTAGGGTTAGGACAGACATAGGATAGTAGTAATTATTAGTCTACAACGGATGGAGAGCATGTGACCTGGAAGTCATGTGACAGAGTCTAGAATGGTCTAGAAGGATCAAGAGAAGTCTAGATTAGAGTTAGAGTTAGGGATGATGTCAAGGGACAAGGGTTCCTCATGGTGTACACATGGTGTGCACATGTACAGCAGAGATTAAGAGTATGACATCAGAGCACATGTAGGAAGCATGGTGGCCTTATGGAAAACACATGGTGGATGAGTAATAGGACATGAAGTAGGAACATTATTGTAGCACAGACCAGGAGCTTGTAGTATATATAGAGGAGCAATACAGCGAGGGCTCCTTGTTGAGTTCTCTTGTAATCCCCACTACTAGATAGCCAACTGAGAGCTTTGCTGAAGTCAGCATATCACGAGTGCCATTCCGGCGAGTGGTTGCTAGAACAACAACATGAACACCACATGTTGGCCTCATGCTTGACACATAGTCATTTAGGGTAGGATGCACAGTACCTAGCACAGACCATCTATAGGAGTATATAAAGTAGACTATTTTATAAAGAGCTCTCTATCGAGTTCTCTTGTGTTTACTCTAATATAAGAGTTTGTTCTTTTATCCAACCCTAAGGATTTAAGATCATAATATAAAGAGTATGAAAGTATAGGTTATCATAAACTGACTTCTAAGACTTCTAAAACTTCTTTTTTATTACTCTAAATACAGCCATAACCAACTCTGGGTATACTTACTCTTATTAGACATAGTTTACACCTTGTTATCTGAGATCTGATAAGGTATCTCAGAAGTTCAAAGGAGTCAGTTATGCATCATCCAAAAATATGGAAGATAGGTTAGAATAACCTTTAGCTTCAGCTTATGTACTACACCTTTACTAGTTACACTGGTTGTATACTTTAGAAGTAGACTTTGGTAAACCTAGTAGATTAGAATCATCAGAGAGTGGTAAGATATGTCATCACCAATACTAGAAGAGTGTGTCAATTTTAGTCAATTTTCAGGATAAGACTAGTACAGTATAAGCTACTAGTTTATATACTTGGTAATCTACCTAGAGTAGCTATTTAGAATAGAGACTACTAAGTGAGTTACCCTGTATACTGGTAATTCTCGGATATTAGAAATAAAGTCCATAGAGTTTAGTAAGGACCAGTAAGGACATCTAAGGGGAAATGGAGAGAGGTGATTTATACTAGAAGAGGTTAGGGAGTGTGGATGAGAAAGAAAGTGTTATCTGTGGTTATAAGATAGATGGCCAGAATGGAATGTGATAACTCTTTTATACATAGATTATTTTCTTATATTTCATTTTCTAGTAACTTGTTATCTAGACTTCAGATCATCTTATCTCCTAAAAACTTTCTTTATAATATTATACTAATTATTTATTTTCTACTCTACTATTTCTCTAGCCATAGTTCTGATTACAAGATTAATATTTAAGACCAAGTAAATACTCTATAGTCTCCAGTCTGAAAATCAACTAAAACTAACTACACAACTAAGTGACTTGACTAATCAACTCATCTCTTTTTCTAAGTCTCTTAACTCTACTATTCATCTGAAATTATGACCATGCAACAAACAGTAACACAACATATAAATTAAGACCAAGTTTCTTGTTCAAGGTTCAGTTATAAGTCTATAAATAAGCTCTCTAGCTTGATCCACAACCTAGGTACTTTATCTACCCTTATAGATAACCTCATTCATTTTCAGATAAGTTCCTACACTTGATCCAACTCCCTTCATACAACTAACAATGGATATCTGCTTGAAGTGAGAATCATGTTTTGATATAAGTCCTTGTTATGAACTTAAGTTCAAACATTAGAATAAAAGCCTACTCATCTATTAAGTAACATGATAGAACTCAATAGAGTTTCTAATATAAGGTAATCTATCTTTTATACTACTAAGGATGGTCTGTACACATTTTTATCTATTCTATCTTCAAGTTTATACATTATCTATGAGATGATTACTCTCTTGTTCTCTATTAGCATTCTTTGTTCTAGTTTTAGCTTCCTTGCTACAACTCTATGACAGTGTGACAGTGACATGTGACCAATGTTATACCTTTATCACATGTGATATCATACCACAATTAAATCTAAAAATAAATAAATAAAAATAACAGAAGTAAAAGAGAGAGAAAGAAAGGAGAAACTGAGTCTACTTTCATGAATTCTGATAGTTCTCTTACAGTCTTTGTCTTTCTGTAATGGAATTGCTTTTTGCAAGTGTGAATCAGATGTCAAAGTAAAGCATGTTGAGATTTAGGATAGTGGCTACACAAATGGAGAAAGTGACTAGGATGGATGCTCTAAGAGGTACTGCTAATTGTTCATAAGTGAATACTGAATGGAAGTTATAAGAGTTGATAGAAGTGTATTCAGTATTCTTCTTTTTCAGATAGATATTCCATTGTCTAGTAAGAGCATGATATTCTAAATTTTTTTATCATGATTCCCAACTATCTGAATACTATTATTTTTGGATTATATCAGTATTATTCTATTGGAATAAATTCTAGAGCACTTAGAATAGTAGTTGCTTAGACAACCTTATTTTGTTCTCTTAGGTTTCTACTAGTATCAGAGTTAAAAATGCTGGACTCTATTTATTTTATTTTGTTAGACATGGCTCACACCTTGTTATCTAAGATCTGTTAGTGAGCTCTTAGAAGTAAGATTGACAAGCATGTGTTATCTAGATACATAAAATGCAGATATCAGAACAACTTTTGGCTTCAACTTATGTGCTGTGTCTCTACTTGTCATACTGGTTGCATATTTTGAAATAGTTACTTAAGATAACTAGTGAACAAGTCTACTAGAAGGTGATAAGATATATTATTGCCAACACTAGAAGACAGTGTCAGTTTTGGTTGATTTTCAGAATAAGATTTACAGTATAACTACTAGCTTATATATTAAGTATTCTATCTGGAGTAGTTATCTAGAAATGGAGTCTGTAAGTGAGTTATTCTGGTTCCAGGTAATTCTCAGATATTAAGATAGAAATCTATAAAGTTGCTAAGAAGTTTAGCAAGGATGTTTAAAATGAAATAAAGAGAGTAATCTGTACTGGAAGAGATCTAGAAGTACAGATGAGTTAGGAAGTGTTATCCATAGGTTGGAATGAAATATAAGCAGATCAGAATATGATTTCTTTTTCTTTTTTATTTCATTTATTTAGAGATTTAGGATTAAAGTTTAGTATGATATTACATATGACTATTACAACTGTCACAAATACCCATAACAAGATGTCACAGTCACAGTCATATAATTATATAACATAAGAGAAAGATATAAAATATTCTGGAACAATAATATCATATAATATATTTTCTATATATTGACCTTATATATAACACATGGTCTTTCAGATAGGTTAAATATAGCTTAGCACAGACCATCAACCTAATATATATAAGATAGATACTTTGTATTATAAACTCTATCAAATTCTCTTAACTTAATACAAGGTTTATCTTTTGCTCTTACACTTGAGCTTGTATTGTAATAGCTGGAGCTTAAAGTACAAACTCCACATCTCTGCCCAGTTGTCCTAATATTATAGCTATTAAAAGACAGAGGTATAAAGAATATTCTAAGACTCTAGAAAATTATAAGAGAATAAAATAAGATTTCTGAAAGTGATAGCTATTCTATATATCCTATTATACTTCATTCTAGAGACTAGATCAATGTTTACACTCATAAAATAATAATACCAGCATAGCCAGAAACTATTAGATATAAAAAAACTGACAAGAAAATAGATGTAGAAAAGAACAAACAGATTACAGATAAGAGTTATAAAGTACAAACTGCAGAGCATAAATTTTGGAGAATAGATTATGAATTATAGAGTATAAAATATTGTTATAACTTAAGCTTCAAGTTAAAAGACATACTCTTATATTGAGTAATACAAGAGAACTTGATAGAGTTCCAAGTACAATGTATCTATCTTTATATATATACTAAGCTAGTGGTCTGTACTACACAAATTCTAACCTACTCTAAAGACTATATGTTGTGGCAACCACTAGACACAAAGTCCAATAGCTATACAAGCAAGTAAAGCTCTTAGTAGGCAATCAAGTGGAGAAAATCACAAGAGAACTCGACAAGGAGTCTTTGCTAAATTAGAGTCCTTTATATACAAAACATGCTTGGTCCATGCTACCAATAATTAAGCCTGCCCTATTGTCCATACTACAACCTCATGTCTGCCTCATTCCCTACTCAAGGCCACTATGTTGTATACATGTACCCTGACATCATCTTCCAGATCCTTCCACCATGTTCTAGGCCTATGACATCACATCATATGACCTGTCATGTGACTGTGGTGTCACGTGCCTCTTCATTGTCCAAAAGAAAAGAAAAGAGAAAAGAAAATCAATATAAAATCAGAAAAATAAAAGAAAAGAAAAAGAAAATTGTTAGTGTTCAAGTGTCCTATAACACTATACATATTACATATTATATGATTCTTCAAGAATCTTCCATGTTCTTTTATTGTGTCACATGACTGTGACTGTGACTGTGACATGAAAGGGAAATAAAAAAATAAAATAAAATAAAAGAGAAAATTAAGTTTACAACTCTAACAAGTATTAATGATAGGCTAAGTGTTGATGAATGGAATAGATGGTAATAGTCTTACAATAGTCAATATATAAACATTAGAATAGGATAAAGCATAGACCAGGGTATATTTACATAAATAGTTTGATTAGTCAGTAGATCACCTGAGTTTAATCTTACTATATGGATGTATTTTGACTTCTATTCATTTACAGTTGTTCATAGTTCACTGGGCAATTCCCGAGTTGTCAGAATGGTTTGCAAGACTGTTGAAACCTCATATTTCTCACTTGTGCTCTGATTTTAACACTTTGAGCTTCAGAATCTTTCCCACACTTTATGATCTCCTTTCTCCCTTTCTTCTCACAATTTTATGGGAAGAACTGGACCACATAATGGTTTAAGTGTAAGAATGCTTGAAAAAATATTCCTATCTAGAAATATAGACATAGAATATAAAACTACACTTGGGTATCCTCAATTCTCTGGTAAAATTGTTGGTATCACTCCACAAAGAGACAGCCTTGAACAATGTAAACTTGAGCCCGAGTCTGTTCAGGCAACCCAATGAGATGTAGCAATTTTGTTGGGATCGATAACAGCTGACAGCAGACCACAA
>Ga0157363_1007081_pt1 | contig 10608 bp, 2 predicted proteins | sample AttsexASBM1_FD_111477 | JGI IMG/M metagenome (GOLD analysis project Ga0157363, IMG submission 111477) | Fungus gardens microbial communities from leaf cutter ant in Ribeirão Preto, State of São Paulo, Brazil - Atta sexdens ASBM1 | ecosystem: Host-associated > Fungi > Mycelium > Unclassified ...
ACGCACGCAGTATTTACCAGGTACGGATTTGATTAATAAATTAAAAAAAAAAGACAAGAGCACGTTAGAAAATGTTCATAGAAATTTATTTTGACAAATAAAGAAGAATATTGTTTATTTAACAGAATGGGCAACATTTTTAACTGTTTGTAAAGTAATAGAATCGTGAATATTTTATTTTTATTGTATATATTCTCGTATATTGTCTATATTATTCAATAAAATAATAAACACAAATATGAGCAGAAATAATAGTCTGCAGTGAGCTCCATTAAGTTAAGACATAGTGCACACCCATTGAATGTTTGAAATTGATTTTTTCAAAAACAAAGCTTTATGTGAAAAAATTTTATTTTCGACTTAGTTTTTTCATTCACTCCCTAGAATCACTCCCTTTTCAATATACAGTCCGTAACTGGTGGCACTTTTAATTACGGGACAGTCTGTGTATTAAAAATAATTTTCTTTATACATATTATAATAATTTTACGCAATAATACATCTTTAAAATAAATCTTATCTTAAATTAAATTCATAGCGAATCTTTTCATAATTTTATAAAATATATTTCACACCATTTCGTTGTTACGTTTGATGATTAATGCGAGATCGAGTTCTGCTTTCATTTTCCAATTCTTTTCTTGTTTTTTTGGTAGTTATTTATGATTATCTATCGCATTATACCAACTAGAACAGACAAAAGCATTGAACAATTCAACAAATACCTAAATTCATTAATATTTATGCGAAAGTATATCAAGTGACGATTGTCAAAGTTATTGCCTCATTTCAACCTTATTTTTACGAGATTTTTTTTCCCGCTTGAGTGAGCTTTATGAGAGGTGAACGAAAAAAGTCACTTAAATCTGTTATTCTATAGTTAAGTTTTTGTTGAAGAACTCAATTGAGAAGTACAGTTTTTATTGAGAACTAAGTTGATATTCTTTATGTCATATTCGCGATTCAGTTATTAAGAACTGTATTTATTACGAATTTTTTAATTTCTAATATCTCCAATAATTGCGAATCAATATTATTGGTTTCTAATGATTTATTTGTTGACGTTTAGTGATATATGAACGTATGAATAGATCTGTAACATATCAGTTTTTTTACTTTAAAATTGACGATTCAAAAAATTAAATTTCCCAGAAAAGAAAAAAAATTATTTTTTAATCTGATAGAAAATTATTGATTAATCAAATAATATCGGCAAAATATATTCTTACCAAATGTTATTTTTTCATTAAAAAAATTAATCTTTTTATTTAGGACGATTTTGATTTATCGTGTTGATTTATTTTAAAAATCACTTTCTTTGTGACGATTTTGATGATTCCTTATGGAATTGAATTAGTTTTTTCATTGATAGAGCAATGTTTAACTCATTCATGAATAATTGAAAATCACATTTTGAGTTATGTCACATTTGAAGTAAAGGAACGACATTATTGATTATATAATAATTTTTGAATAATTTATCGCATTATCATTATATATCACAAGGATATAAGAAAAACTTTAAAAGAGTACTACGACGAGTACTGCGACTAATGATTACAAGCATCGATAATGATATCCCCGCATACTTTATAATGGTATATTGTCTTAAGGTATATGCTCTGTAACGCGATACCTCATTATATTTTCCTGAAGTTCGCGACGATAAGTTTCTTGTCGCTCGATCGATTTTGCCAGCGTTAAGAGCGCAAAGCAAAGGAACTTCGAAATCTTTTATTTGGCTGGCGACCAGCGATCCCGTGAAATTGGAACGCGAGTCCCCCGAGCAAAAAGCCTAAGAGATCTATGGTTTCGGATTCTCTGGCGAAGAGATTTCGGTCGAAGGGAAAGTGGCAAAGGAAGATTTCGGCCGCCATGGGGTTTGACCACTACGTCATCCTAACCTAGTAAAGGTTCGCGTTAGGCTCTCCAAGCTGCTGGTATTCTCCGAGCTCGATCTCCGTTAATTTACACCGCTGCCAAAGTTTTATCGCCCCGTCTATCAAACTGTACCTCCGATCAAGTCCCGTGAGAATCGGTGTGGGAGCTTCCGGCACGGGCGTCGAAATATTCCACGGGTTTCGCAAAATCTAGCACGTTCTAGCAAGCTGCATTTAATCCCATAGTAAAGACAAATTTATGTTCGGCTCGTTCATAAGTATAATCAGCTGACCGTGTTTCTTTTGTTGCAATTTCATTCCACCCATCATTTACAACCTTATTTTAAAATTGGTCGTAAACGTGATTCGTATCATTGGGGAGGATCGTTGCTTCGAGGCGCTTCCAGAATTTGTTATATTGTCTTTGTTTCGTGAAGAGAAAAGAGTTTGGTGATTTTTGTGACTATAATTGCATAATAATTATAAAAATAATTATAATAATAATAGTCATTTTTATTAATTGATTAATTACTATTACTAACACATACAGCATAATAATTAAAAAAAACGAAGCTCCTATAATCTTAATTTTTTTTCTAATCTTAATTAAATGTTTTACCACATATAATAATTATAGTCACAAATAGAGAAAAAGAGATGGTTATAAAATAAGCAGGGGGTTGTCACAACATCTTGTATAATTTACGATGCGTTCTAGGGACCGTCGAAATTACTTTTTTATAGTCTGCTTAAACGTTATATGGTTACTGGTCGTTAATGTTTATTGCGTTGTTGTAAAAGTTGCATTTCAGTTTTGTAGGTAGCTGACAGTTTTATAGGAATATATTCTTTACTAAGTAATTTTTGAGAAATATGTTGATATTAATTATGATGATATTAATCTTGTAATTTCAATCTCGCTTGAAAGCTTCGACTTTCAATTGATATAATTGAACTAAATTTTATACACGATTGAAATATGTGCATGTATCCAATGTGTAAAGCATATATTAGTTAATGATATTACATATTTTCTCTCCTCTTCCATAATATATATCATATTTTCTTCTCCAACTTCAGTTTTTTGTAAATTACTTTTATTCTATGTACTCGAAGTACTTTTGTCTATAGTAAGATAATCGCGAATCTAAGTTTTGCTATTTTTTTCTAATTTTTTGTTGAGTTCAAAATTGAAAACTGGTACTCAAAAGAGAAAGAATTTCGAAATATTCAAAAATATAAAACATTTTGAAATATTTATATGGGTGCAATGGAGACTTTAAGAAAAAGTGTACTCAATATGTACCTAAGTATATGTTTCTCTCTTTTTCGTAAAAAAATATCAGAAAAATAAAAAAATAAAGTGATTCAATGTTATTTTCATAAGATTGTAAGTTCATTAATATATTGAAAGATTATACAAAAAATTATTTCTCAAACAATTGACTTATCTATTTAACTTTATTTGACAGCTGATTAATTAGAATCCATGGTCTGGAAAGTATAAAAAGATCTACAATTGAAATGTATACATTCGATATATCTAGAATGACTATATTAATTTTGCTTTACATAGAGTTATTGTGATCAAAATATAAATTAAATTATCATAAAATATAAATATATAATCACAATGATATTTAGTTTTTTACTAATCATCTCTTGGTTATAAAAAGCAATTACATATTGTTAGTTATGAAATATTACATAACCACGACGTTTCGCATTTTGTTTTACTGATAATAATAGACTGATAATAATAACTGAACAATGAACTGATGCAATCGATTTCGACAGACAGATTGATGTTATCTGCTGAATTCACCGTGTAATATATCATTCACTAATATCTAGATCGTATTGGGTCAAATAAATCTAAAATACTAAGCTATATAAGATCTGGTTATCTTATAATTAGTATAATTCTATGACTAACAAATTTGTATCAAAAATGATTATGTCACATGAATGTCACTGAATAAAATGACAAAGTAATCTCTTTTCTTTTTCTATCAAACTTTTCTGCCACAATCAGTATAGAGCTCTCAATCCATTGACGACTTAATGCCATCGCCAATACATTCGCTAAGTTGGAAAAAAATAACGACTTTCTTCGAGGATGTCGATTAAAGTTGCTCCGCTAACGTCGCAAAGGACAAAATGAAGTAGTATTGATATCGAATACGAAATTTGATCACTGCGTTATCGATAGCGGCGAATGCGCTTATGATTGACAAGCCGCATAACGAAAAAAGGAATAAATATCGGGACGTGAGGAATGGGGAATAAACAATACGCAATCTGAAAGTAAAATTATTCGCACGCATTATGCAATCAATCTGGTCGGTTGTTTTGCGCGACGCCTGGCAAGACTTCCAATTCGTGGAACGGTCCGGCCAATTAAATTCGCCATTTGTCTTTGCCGGAGTTGTTCGTCTCTCCTCTCGTAATCCGTGGCTGGAAAACTTCGCCCGAGAAAGATGCAGCCACCACCGTAGCATCGCGTTCCCCTGTGGGAATAAAGAATCGAAGTCGTTTTCTCTCTACACCGCCAAATTGACCTGGGGCTCGTGCGGCTCGCGCGCCCACCTCATAAATATTTAAATCTAATGAACTTTACAGGCCGTGTAGATTCAAATCAGGACTTCCTAGAGAACTTTGTGCTGCGGGAGAATGACGTGGCACGCCGCGATGAGATCGTTTCTGGCGAGCGACGATGTAGCCGTGTTCGATCGATTGGATAAAATTGAATGGCGGAAAATATGTAGACAGTTCCCAATTAAGTTTCAGGTGCAACAAGAAATATGGAATAGGATCAGAAATAAGAAATTTTAGAAAATTAAGTTAGGGAAAAATTAGAAATTAATGTATATAGTTTATCAGATAATAATTATAATACTTCTCTTATGTTATATTTATTTAGTTTTTACTTTTACATAATATAATATTCGACTAATACAAATTTTTCAATTTAGAAATTATAAATATTTAGCAACAACTAAATTATTCTTTCATGAAAGAATCATATTATTTTTAATATAAAATACGTTTAATATGTAATATGTGATGTGATAAATAATCTGATTATTATAGACATTTACTTGAAAAAAAAGTTTTTATGAACAGACTTTTATATAAAATATGACATTTATATGAAATAACAACAGAATTATTTGAAAAATATCTTTACTTGATTTGAAAATTGGAAAGAAAATTGAAAGATTACAAAGCGCAGAGATTTTATTTTCTTTTATTATCGCACAGAATATCGTGGCAACAATAATGTGTTTGATTTCTATTCCTGATTTCTAGCGCTATCTTTTCGTTTATTTATCTTATTCTTTTCGGTGTTTTCTTAGAATTTCCTTCGTTGCTGCCAAAGTATTTGAGTTCGATCGATGTTCTCTTTGAACGTACATTCTCCTTATGATGCGACATGAAGCCATAGCAAGATCGTTTCCAACGAACAACGGCCGACAATCGCGCATTTTTTATCCATCTCATCGAGAATAATTGGACGATCGACAAAAAGTGGCGGGCGACTCGTGTAGATTTACAGAATTATAGCGACAGGCCGTGTAATTTTAGTGTCAGGAATATCGATATGCAACAAGAACAGTCTTGTCTCCAATCTTCAAGTTGCGTTCAAATTTCTTGACAGATGTCCATTAGTTTTATACGATTACATTTCATAAGAATCAAAATAAGAAATATTTAGTTTGATGATGTATTAAATGTGTTTTTTTAATGAAAACAATTATGAAAAGTTTAGAAATCTTTCTACGTTGTATTTGAAATTGAATTCAAAAAGTGTGGACGGCGATTTGTTAAATGGATAAAAATTATTTCAATAAGAAGTAGATGTGTTTTTAAAAAATAATTAAAATAAAATGAGACCTTTGTGAAGCCCATTTTCGAAATTTAGAAAAAATAAACTTCTAGTTGTCCCCGGAAAATTCTTAATCTAATACATTTAAAATAAAATGAAAAAAATTTTGTTTAAACAATAAAATTGTATTGTTAAATATATTAAATATTGAACTTTTTAACTTTTTTGTATATATATTCATATAATATTCATTTTTGTATAGAAAATAAAAATTTTCAATTCCAATTCATTTTTTGCACCTGATATATTCTTAAGAGAAAATGAATCATGAGAGGTGATTTCATTGAAAGAAATCAGGGAAATACCTTTCGTCAACATAAAAATATCATAGAGAAGAAATGAGAATTTGGAATAATTTTATCGCTGTCACAGAATTTCAACAGAAATATTATCATTTGCATGATATTATTACATGTAGGCCGGAAATTTCGTAGATTTTGAATAACGATTCGCAGAATGTGCATACGTTTAAAGCTTTCATGCTTATTAAAGCACCGTCTGTAAATAATGTCTGCGCCAAGGTACATTAGGTTGACAGCCAAATGCTGAATTTAAGAACACTTCCGGCTTGAGAATTATGCCGTCGAAATTTCCTTTTACTTGGTAGAGAAATAACGGTGCCCTGACTCTTGGCCGTGCATCAAGGCTATTTACGCGAGTAAATGTAAGGATAATCATTGCCTGTCGTTCTTATAATGTTTCGTGAGAGGAAACAATCAGACTGAGATATTGAAATTATGAAGATACATTGCAAAGCCGTTTAATATCGAGCTAATATCGATAAAGTGTTTAATATTAAAAAAAAACCTATAAAACCTATAATTTCCAGATTAATTTTCTACTCTTATAAGTTAAAAATTTTCATGGAATTTTATTAGGACATTTTTTTGAAATATTAAATATTAAAAATTTAAATTTTTTTCTGAAAACATTGTTTCTTTGAAAACATTGTTTTTTTTTTCTTGATAATATAAAATGTTGACAATCCGCAATAAGTATGGCACAGATATTTTTGTGTGTATTTACGTACAGTCATGAAATTGTCTGGACAGTACACTATTATAGTGATAATTTCTTCAGATTATTTTTCAAATTATTGTGGCAATATTAGCTTCACAATTAATTGTCCAAATATGACTGACTAAGACAACTGAATTCGATATGGATTATATGAAGTTGTCTAAATATAAACATAAATTATTAATGCTATAATGTATGCGTAGAACCACAATTTTTAACCCGGATAGTTTGAAAACGTCATTATATAACGGTGCATTTGTATTTCTTACAATTTTTTCTTACGAAAAAAATTAAACTGACAATACTTTGCAAAATAGAGCTTATTGAGCTTACTAAATTGTAAAAAGTCTTCTTTATAATATTCTTTATAATATTATAATCTTCTAAACCTTCTTTATAATATTCTTTATAATATTCTATAGGTCTCACGGCTTTATTTGCAGAAAATAAAGATAACGATAATTGTAGAAAATGATAGATAATGATAGTAACGATGTCGATATATTATCGTTGCACAGTTTTTTTACCATATACAAAACCTGTGCAACAACATGACGATATCGTTACTGTCATTAAGAGTTACAGAATAGGGGCCATAGCCTCGTAGAATTCTTATCTTCTAATTTTCAATATATAATTCGTTTACGTTGCTTGCACTTCAATTTATTTCAACGTTGCATTAAAGAATTCTTTAATTTTACCAGGAATTTTAAATAAAAATACCTGGAAAAATATCCGGGAACTCTCAGAGAATTTTTCTACAATATTTCAGTAAACATCCTGATCGAGCACGTGAATATTTCGAGATACTTATTCGTTTCGCGAAGAAAATGTCAAGCCACTGTGTTTCCCGGAACATATCGTCGGGATAGAAATAGTGCATTCTCGATCCGGGAAACGGTAAGTATTGCTTGCAATCCTCAAGTCAATTCGAGTCAGCCGCTTTGATAAAGCGATGAGCGGAGCAGAAAAGGCGGCGTTAAAAGATGGGAAAAGTTAGAAAACGACTGTTCTTGACATGGGACTCTCGCCAAATACGGATCTATCTGGCACGTAATGCGCTTATGTGTACGTGCACACGTGTTTACGCGCGCCTAACCGACAGTGAAAAAGCATTACAGGCACGCCGCGCCGCTTGCAATATTGAGCTACCCTCAGGGCATACGTCATAATTAAAGTGCTGAATTATTCGTTGACTTGTTAGAACCGAGGTGAGAACGTTAGCATCAACGAGGACCAGTGCGCACGTAAACAGCTAACCCTAGTCTTGAATTATACGTCGTGCGTCCGTCTACGCGATAGGAACCTTTGCTCAGTGTCAATATTATCTGAAACCCGAGGAGGATCCTTAGACAGAGCAAAGGGTATCGCTCGTGCCACCGTCACGGGCAAGCAAAACGCCTTAGTCTTCCCCATTGTCTAATCCTTTCGTTATCAAATCCACAGAGAATTTGGAGATACTCGGTCGATAGATGGTCGGAGAGAGGACGAGTGTCGCTCTTAACAATTTAATAACTGGTTGGGTAAAGACGAGGGCAGAAAGAGGAGTACGATCAATGATGATCAAACGCGATTCTGTTTGGCTGACGTCTTTATTGGCTGAATGCATATTCGAGCTGTAATTACCGGTATTACTCCGTTACTACTCGAAGGATCACCCACGGGCGACGACGGTCTAGGATATGCGAGATAATGCTTCAGAGCCATTAAATTAATGTGGAATTTATGCGAACACAGAATACCCATTGTCGGAGATTGACCGTTAATAATGCCCGATTATTCGATCGGAATTGCATTTAATTATCTATGCTTTGCAATAATATCTGATTTATTAATTATCGAATAGCATTAGCTCATGACACTTATGGACACCCTAGTTGAAACGATGACAAGTCCAATGTTTGAACGTTGCCGATTTGATCAGAAACCGTCGAAATTGAGTGATCGATTGACTCGTAACCGTTGTTCATTCAGTTAATATTTCTCTGCAAATCGACAGATTCCACCATTTACGACGCGCGGTAGATGAGAGAGAAAAATAATGCGAGCACAACACGACGGTGCGGTGTCGCGTTCGCGCGGTCGTAAAACTGATTAAAAGTGTATTTCCATAATAATTAATCTCCGGCGTGATAGTTTTTATTAATGAAACGTATAACGTTCGCGTTCTCCGTGTTTCATGTACGTCAACATTAATTCACGGCCACGGGAGGGACATTGAAGCGCAACGATGCTCGATGTAAACACCCCCGTGTGAAATACATGCATGAGACACGTTCGCGCAGCTCATTCACCCCATTCTCTTGCCTCTCTGTCCTCCTCCCTCTCTCCCTCCCCTTTCTCTCGCTTTCTCTCTTTACTTCATCCAACCCTTCGTATGTCAATATTATCCGAGAGCCGTCCTAGTCGCTGTCGGTACTTGGTTTCGTGCCTGTCAGGCGTGAAAAATGAGCCGGTATTTTTCTCCCGATAGAAAAAAATATAGAAAACGATGGAGCTTTTTCGCTACCTGCATCAGAAAGAATTTTTTGTTTTACCCGCGAGATATCTGCGCACATAGATTTTTAAGTGATATTTATAGATTGCGAGCCGCATCGTGCGGCCACCATCTGCAATGGATGAAACGAAAATAAAACGCATAACATTACGCGGAGACTACTTCCACCTTTCCATGTCATCAAAAATGGAAAAAATATATGTTGATATAAATATTGTCTGTTATGGTTGCTTGTATCATAAAAATTGTTCGATATCCTTGTTGGAGGCTATAAATTCCCATTTCAACACAGCTGATGATCCCTTTCGACGTATTCAACGAGCATGCACCAAATGCAAAACTCACAACGTGAGTTTCAACTCTATCTATAATTCATGAATTTAGTGAAATGCTTATCCGTAACTTTCTTACACGACGCAATTTTGAGTTTCAGATACGAAAATTTATAGAGAGAGGGAGGGGGAGAGAGAGAGAGAGAGAGAGAGAAAGAGAAAGAGAAAGAGAAGCATTTATTAATTCTTGTTCTAGGACAAGTCTAAAAACATACAAATCGCTAAGTGATACAGAGAAAAATTATAATAGAGAAAAAATTATTCGCTAATCGCAAGAAAATGATGACAAAGATGAAATATAATAAAAGAAAGTAATAATAAAAATATATATATTATAATATAAAAATAATAGAATTGGAATACAGGTGAATTGGAATAGAATTAGAATAGAAGTGGAATACAGAAATACTTAACAAAAATAGTAGCAAAAAACTTGCTAATTGCAATAGAATGATAATAAAAATAAAATAATTAAAGAAAATTCCTATATTCGGTTAAAGCGGATTTTAATGCTTAAATATTTCTGTGTGAATTTATATTATATTATCTGATTCTGCAAATTGCTGAAATCGTTTTTAGTCTTGAAATCATGAGCAGAATAGTAATATCACTTATTAAATTGATAAGTAATTTAATAATTTTTCATATAATAATCAGCATCTTTATAAAAATATTAATAATCGGTAGTTAATGAGAATCTTAAAATTACAAATAATATAATTTTATTGCCTAGGAATTTCTAAAAAATGAAAGAAAAATAAAATAAAAGAGAATAATAACAAGAATAAAATAAAGAAAGAAAGAGAAGAAGAGAAAGATTTTAAATAATTATCTTGTCGCAGAAGAGGAAGAATATGGACAAAAGCGCACAAAAGCGTGTTCTAAAGTTGCGTTTGAATCAGGAGATTGCGCGGTCTTCTGTACGAGAGTTAGTAATGTGTCTGTTGTGATTTAATCGTTATCGTCGCGCGATTGGGGACCAAAAGCAGG
>Ga0157363_1007082_pt1 | contig 10607 bp, 9 predicted proteins | sample AttsexASBM1_FD_111477 | JGI IMG/M metagenome (GOLD analysis project Ga0157363, IMG submission 111477) | Fungus gardens microbial communities from leaf cutter ant in Ribeirão Preto, State of São Paulo, Brazil - Atta sexdens ASBM1 | ecosystem: Host-associated > Fungi > Mycelium > Unclassified ...
TATATATATATATATATATATATATATACGAATAACATTAAAACATAAAATTTTATTCTTTTCGTATGTAAAATTTTCAATTATAATTTTAATTTTTGAATTAAATTTTTTAACGTTATATTATTTATAGTTTATGCTATAGCTTATGCTACCATCAATATTAATTTTTAAATTAATACTTATTTTACGTAATTTTATGACTTTATATAAACATCATTATTAAAGGAGGCAAGAAAAAATAATTTAAGATATTAATATAGTTTTTAATGCACTTAAAGTTAAATTTTTTAAGATAAATTAATATTTTTTAAATTCGCCTTTAATAATGAATAATACGGAAATTTGTTTTTATTATTTTGCTTTGCTCATTTTCTTTTGCACGATATTATTTCAAAAATGTAAAATAAAAAAATTGCATCTTATATTACACTGTGTATTATATAATTAACATTACATCAATATTCTCTCTCTCTCTCTCTCTCTCTCTCTCTCTCTCTCATATAAAATTGTTTTTAAAATCTTAATTATTTCTAATTATGCAATAAATCCAAAATATAAAATTTAACAATATTTGTTGATTTTAATATAATTTTTTCGAAAGTGAGCTTAAATAATTTCCAGATAAAGATTTATTAAATAGATAATAATTAAATTTATTACATAGTAATTAAAATAAGAAGTGAAAGATGCGATACTAACAAGTCGCTATCACAGTATTAGTGATCGGATGTGTACTGCGCACTGGTCGGTGCTTTACAGCGGTCACTGGGGACGGATTCAGCATTATTTCCATATCGTACAGATTCAACGTATTCTCTCCCGAATTAACTTTGTAGAACTTTACATTCCCGTCCAACAGTCCTGCCGCCAAAAAGTCGTAAGTTTCCGTATAGCAGATGCAAAGCACGTCTTGATCAACTTCCCTGCAAACTGTTCACTTTGCAACTTATTTCGAATGAATATAGCTGTTTAACATAAACCTGTTCAAAATTAGATAAAGGATTACATATTCACTTATGTCTTTAAAGCGTTCAAATTATGAAAGATTATTCTTAATTTAAAAATCATTAGCTATGAACCATTATTTACAATATTTGGCATTTTTAATTTTTTCGACATTTTTCTTCACAAAAAAAATTGAATTTATCAAACAATTCATATATAATAAGAAATACAAAACGAAAATAGATCACAAATTCAATTAATTTCGACTTTATAAATAAATATTCTTTGTAAAAAAAAAAATCATCTATTAAAGATGTCATTTCTTAATTAATATATCTAAAAAAATGATATTTTTTTGTATATTCATACAAAATATTCATGTTTAAAAATGAGAGTGTAAATGATTTTCTTTTATTTTAAGAGAATTTAGATATTTTGCTACGATATATAAAAATAATAATTATGAATAAATACTGCTTACATTTGATTGATAATATTGATATTGCCGACTAATTGATAACGATGCTCGATGTCGAAGGTGGTTGGTATTGATGCTGATGATGGAATGTATTCCTCAATGGAAATTGATGCTATCTCATCGAAATCGGTCTCGCTAGCATTATTTGGAACGGTTGAATCGGTAATATTGGAGGACTGTTTATTATTTTTATCTTCCATCTAGTAGCAGAGAATCAATTATTATTTACATTAAAAAGCTATGTTTTTTTAAATATTACAAAGATATAATATGATTAAAATGGAAATAAAAAATGAAATGAAACAGTTCCTAAAGCTTAAAAACGTAAAAAAATAAACATTTTCAAAACGTCGAGAACATTCAGAAAAATATGACGAGTATTTTGAACAGCATTTCAACTACGAATTTTAACAAAAAGTTTTGAAACTTTACATTAAAGATGTATAAAGTGTATTAATGTTATGCGGGATTACTTCGAAAGATAAAATACATTTTTTATTGCTTTTATTTATTGTTATATTTATTGTTATATTTTATAAGATGTCAAACTATGTATATTTATTTATTAATATTTTATTCATTAATATTTCTTATTTAGAGAGAAGCTTCTATAAGGCAAGAAAAATTGTTTTTATAAGGCAAATCAAGTATAAGAGGACAAGTATTCTTGTATCAACTTTGTATCATCTTTCTTTGTATCAACAAGGAGAATTAAAATTGTATTGTTTAATTAAATTTCAAAGTTACAGAGTGCGTTTGGAAAGATGCTAACGCTTTTTGTGTCATTCTATTCTTGTTTTACTTTTAATGAACTATAAAAGTAGATCAATACCAATAACTCTAACAGTTTCTTCCCAAACGTTTCAATTATCGTCATTGTGACATATGAGTTTTTACAATACCGTTTATCTAGATACAGTGAATGCTAAGACTTATCCTTAATAACTAATTAATAAAAGGATAACATGATTTTAGCATTCACCGTATCTGGATCCACATTATTGGAAAAACTCCCTAATATGTTTTTAACGTCAAAATAATGATAAATAACTTATGTTGAAACATCTATAATGTATTTAGAAAGTTATATTATATTGTATAACTGTAACAAAAATGAATAAATAAATAACAAACTATTTTTAAAAGTAATTTTATTTACTATTTTACAAAAATTAAAAATAAAAACTATGTTATTTAAAAAAAAATAAATCAGAAATGCAGAATAGAATGTAAACATATAAATAAGTAAAATATTATTATTAATATTGCAATATATTAACCTTATTGAATATTAAACTAGGGTTCCACTTGATATTAATGCGCAGAATTCAAAGAATACAAGCTGGATGTGTTGCTTATATGAGTAGAATTTTATAAAGCATCATATTCTAATTTTAAAAATTTATGAAAAATCAGAAAAAATTACAGTAGCTTGTTATCAAGAAACTGGAATTTAAAATATAATTTCTGACATGTCAAAAATTTAAAATGACGATCGCAGTATGTACAGTTAAATTGATAAATATTTCGTTAAATTGATACTTATAGTATGATACTTATACTAAATACTTAGGTATGTAAATTTTGATTTTGTATACATATTTATAAATTATAAATATTAATAAATATTAATCTAATTTAATAAAACAATGCGAAAAGAATTTGTACACAGAGAAATGCTCATAATATTTTTTCAAATGTATTGGGTCGTCCGGAAAGTTCGTGCCGCAAAAGATTTAAATTTAATAAATGAAATTAAAAATTTAAATCTTCTGCGTTTCAATTTTCCTTCAAAATCGGCACGAACTTTCTGGACAATCCAATAGAATATTCATATTTGGTATAAAATTAGCAGGTATACGTGAAAGATGGTCGAATAGACCTCAAGTGATTTAGTTCGATTTTTTACATGCTTCATATATATTATTATAGACTATAAAGATAAAGCGATATACATAGAAACAAAATATGTATTAGAATGAAAAAATGTGTCTATTGTTGTGAGATAATCTGCCGTATAATAGTGTTTCTATTTTGTCTTCTATTTTTCACGCTTATTACTGATCATTATTTTTTGTTTGATTCGAAATTGTTGCATAATTTTGATTAAGCTCTTTTCGTTACAATCGAATGATATCTGTTATTGAATGTGACTCTTTTTTTGTCGCCGATGAATGATGATGTGTCGTCTGCGAAATGTAAAGTTGTTTAAAGATTATTTAACATTCCAGCTTACTGATACACACATATACCATGCACAAATATTTTATCAATGTTATAAAGATTTTGATATTATATTTATTATATATTTATTATATATTTATACGATCTCTCTTATATTAGTTATTAAAATTGTTGTCATGTGATCTTCATTTTATAGACTTCATTTTATATGATTTGAAAATTTAATAAGGAAATGAAAAGTATGTATCTAACGAAAGTATTATAGACATAATATATAAAAGTACAATTGTAATCGGTATGATCTTATTTGAACGTTCGGTTTTCTTCAAATCATTTTCAGCAATTTCATAGATACTTATTGTAGATGTCTTGACAAAATATTTCGATGAAGTTATTAAACTTTATGTGAGACTAAAAATGAGACTATCCCTACTTTCTTATATTATTATTGGATATTTTATTTGCGCGCTGTGTTAACGTTCTCATTGCCCGATATATTTTATTATAGTTTTTAATTCTGAAAGCCCGATTAATATTTAAATTCTACATATTGTAGGCATATTTCATTTACTGCACAGACACGTATATTATACATTGTAGTCTGTAGCGTCAATTTATTACATTCAATCTGTCTTTTCTCAAAGTCAAATACATGATTGCTTATTTTAACTTTCACAGTAGCTCGTAAAAACATGTATATCCTGGTTATATTTTAGAGTTGTATTCAGGTATCCTTGTAAAAAAAATACTACTGATTGTGAGCGCACTATTAGTATTTTGGTGGACTACTGCTATAGTAGTAGACTAATGCCACAAAATATTATATAGTAGTAGACTAGTGCCATAAAATATATATACGAAGTGTTACACCTCATATATATATACAATTATTGTGCGTTATTAAAGACAAAAGACTTAGATCATAAGACATCATTTTAAGAGTATAATTTAGCCATTCTGCTAAAGTCTTTACCACCATCAAAGATGTGCTATTATATACTCAATTTATTAGTAATTGATAGATTTTCTCAAAGCTCTAAAAAATACGCCATTTGGCGTATTTTTACGAAAATTTATTACGCGCAGCATTAAGCAAATGCACACAATTGTAGAATATTTGGAAGATTAAAATGGAATTGATTGTAACCAAACTCGATACAATCTTTTGATTTCATATTAAAATAAATATAAAACTTAGCTAATAAAAATGATCGTCAAATAATAGATCAATAAATTTTTTATTTAAATATAAAATGAATTATATTAATTATTATATCATAAAAAAGGCTGTTAAACTAAAAGACTGTACTACATAAATATTGCAAAAACTTAAATTTTTATTATTATTATTGTAACACTTAAAGAATTACAGTTTTGCAATGTTTATGGAATATTACAAACATATTACTGACATTTTGCAGGCATATTGTTAATTTGCATTTCTGTAATACCTCTGCAATGTTACATTGCAATCTTGTAATATTGCAGCATTGCAGCAATATTGCTTCAATCTTCTATATGGGTAACTATTTTTATGATATGCTCATGCCACTTTTATTTTCTTTAAAAGTGTGATTTCACAGGCTTATTTTATAATTCTTAATGAAAATTTCGTTATCATTATAATGCCGCTGCGCATCATCTTTTACTATAAACGATAAAAACTGTGTGGGATTATAACGATAACGAAACTTGCGTTAAGAGTTGCAGAATTCCTAATTTGTGCAAAATTTTCAAGATATTTATCGGTATATATTGTGTCGTGTTTAAATTTAAGAAACATAAAAAAATAATAAAATGATCCGATTTTTGTCACAAAATGGCGGCGAGTTTGCGAGTATTTAAAGTGTCTTTTCATGCTGATGCTCAACGCTTATTTTTAGCGTTATAAACAGATCATGTGATAAAAATTGACGAATATCGAGCGTCGATTTCGATCTCGTGACTTATTTTGACGCTAAAAATGAGCGTCGAGAGTCAGTACAATATATCTTGTTCGTGTTGCTTGCACTTTTGGTACTCGACATCTTCGCTTTCTCTCTTTTCAAGGCAAAATATGTATCTATCTCATTTTAAGTGTAAAAATATTTGGGGATTTCATGCAACGCGAATAGAATCCATGAAAAGACACCTTTACAAATCTAGTGACTTTATTTGTGGAAGAAAAAATCTAACCTACAATCAGAAGATGTGCGTGTGTCATTGGAAGTATTGGGGGTGTTGCTCTGATCCGCGTGCGACAACAACGAATTGTGCGATCGTCGTTCCTGACGACGTATAAGTGTTCGAGCATTTCTTGCGGAGAGATACGAAGAGCTATTGTTGCACACGTGAATACGCGCGTGTAAAATCGAGAGACGGACGAGGTATACGCGCGATCAAAAGGAGACATTCGAAGGGCAAGGCAAATGCGACTTACGCGACGTTTATTTTCCACAGTAGAACCAATGCTCACGCGATAGTAACGACAATAATCTCGCCGGGGGTTTGGAAGCACGCGTAACATCCATCTCATGCTCGATAGCGTCGCGTTTCTCTGTAACGTTTTAATATGTGACGCGAACGATCGCTACGTTTCACCTTGAGCTTCATTCCCATGATATCATCGCGAAACCACGCTCGCATATTTGCCAACGCGTTATGCAATCTGAACTCTGTCGTTATATTCTGTCCCGAATTGAGATCTTTATTTACTTTGTCAGGTGAACGACGCTTCCTCTCTCTCATACTTGTATGCACTTGATGCACAATCCTCGTGGACTCTGAGAGACAGCATATGCGCTCAAAAATCTTGTTGCTGAGGTTCTTCGTAAAGTAAGCCTGTGAACGTCCCATCCCGACTGTTATTAATGTGCAGGATAACCGACTAATAGGATTGTACGCAAGTAATTATATGGAAATAATACTTCCTTGTATAATTAAATTCCGAAATAGTTTACATTCTATATGACTGTTTTTCACATTGAAGGTACGTCCAATAATGTCATCGATTAATAGTATTGATTCCCACGGGACATTACAGTGGGATATGATGGAATTGGCTCGTCATTTGCGGCAGGAAAGACTATTTGTTAATTCAGAACAACAGAACTTGCAGACTCTTAACGAACGAGTAAGTAATATGGATTACATGTAACAATCTATGACTCTTTAATTATTATTAATTGCAAGTACTGAAAATCAGTATATATAACTTACAGATTTTCAGTATTTACAGTGAATAACAGAACTCAACCTAGGAGTGTGTTCTGTTTCAAACATGATGTGCATTATGTATCATTTTATTCTTGTTGTTTACCAAATATTAAAAGACAATAATACATCATATGTGTGAAATGTCCTATTGATTTGATATATAACCTTTAATACATACGTTAGGGTCATTCCTGTATTTATTTCTTTTCTTTGAAATAGAAGCATTTAGTTAGTAAATAATAGTTAGTAAATAAGGTTCTATTCTTTTTATTTTTTAAAAATATACAACTTTGCAAATACTTTGTAAAAATGGAGTGTAGAAGAATAACCTAATAATTTTTGTATACTTGTAAAATTAACTCAGGACATAAATAATCCATTGTATAGTAAAAAATTACAAAATCATAGTGTGTAAAGGTTATAAAAGATAATAAAAATCTATAAATATTAATTTAATAGGAATGTATCTTAATAAGATTGTTGTGTCTAGGTCTTGTATGTTTCGTCACAGTTAGCGCAGCAAGCATGGATAACTGCTCAGCAAAGAGTCAATCTGAATCGCCTGATAGTGGCAAGGCCAGATTGTACTCCAGCGTCATGTTGCCTAAGAGCAAACGCATTGGAAAATTCACATTTTATCGATGCGTACAAGTACCTGCGCTACCAAGCGTGTTTGTCTTATGGAGAATTTTTGGGTGCACTACGAAAGTCACCCAAGCTCCTCGCTTCGTGTTTGGTCGAAGGGGATAGAGCCATCCCAGAATCAATGCAAACAATTGTGCAGTGCTTAGCTGCTGGATTATACGGTAGCTGTATATTGCCAGAGGATAAAAGTTTAGTCCTTCAGTTGCTGAGGCATCTTATGTTGCTGCAGATAATTCCATCTGACAATCCACGAAGATTGCTTAGGCATGGAACGTGCGCATTTTCCAGATTTTACTCAATCTTTCATGAAAGCCTGTTCTCCGCAAAGCTTTTCTTGACAGCAGCTTTGCATAACCCTATAGTGCAGTTACTTATGGAAGATGAAATGTTCTTGGACATTGATCCGGATAAAGCGCCTATTAGATTTCCACCTGCAGAGAGATTGAAGAAATTCGGGAAGGAAGGCACAGCCGAATATCAAGCGAAGTTACAGCGTTATAGACTGTGGACAGTTAATTCTTTGTATCGTATTACGCAGAGATTTATCATTAATATTCGTGAAACAATACATTGCTTTCCTACGAGTGTTTGCTGGCTTGTAAGGCAAATGGCAGGACTTCTGAGTAAGAATGGAAACGTAGATCCAAAAGAAGTGCATGCCATGTGCACTGATCTTGTATTCACATACTTCATTTGTCCTGCTATAGTTAATCCTGAGCCTTACGGCATTACCGATGCACCGATAAGTTATGTTGCAAGGTTCAATCTAATGCAAGTTGGACAAATTTTACAAATGCTTTCGCTACAAAAGTATCAAAGTATCGATAACAAAGTTATTGATCTTTATAAAAAATTTGAGAAGGATTCAGTGTCTTCCATAATAGATTCTATGTTGGATGGTGCGACAGAAGAGTTGGAGGAGGAACCAATGATAATTGACAATAATAAATTTCAAGGCCTGTCACGATCCGCAGCATTGTTTACAGAAAGTGAACTGAATTCCTTAATTACATTTTTGAACACGATTGTTGGTGATAACAATGGAGAAACAATATTGCATAATTCATTTGATAGAAAACAATTAGCAGAAATGCTGTCGCAATTACCTTCAGGTTTACTGCATAATAATAAACTAAGTAATGAATATTTAGAAACACCTAGTAAACGAGGTGTTGCTGCAGGGAAAGGTATATTATCTAAATAATATAATAATGATCGTGTATATGTTTTAATTGTCATAGTATAACATTAAAATATTTTGTAATAGGAAAAGGACGTGGTATAAGGATGACTACATTCTCACCAAATATAACAAACGAAAGTGGAGAAGAAATTAACGGCACTGCAGTCCCTGAAGAGGAAACTGTAGATAAAAATTCTCATGATGTGCTAGTTATACCTTTTGGTCCAACAATTGGAGAATCCGTAGGGCTACTCAGTGAACAGAAAGTTTGTATATGTATCCAGTATTAATAGATTTATCACATTTTATTCTTTATGTATTTAATAAGAAGTTACATCTTGTATGTATGTTTACAAAATTATATGCTACTTCTAAAAAATATGTTTATAAATTTATACAATTTTATGAATTTATAATTTATTTTATAAATTTATAAAATTATAGTGTAATAAATAGTAATATAAATAATTGATTTTTTAAATGTCTATATAACAAAAATTTAAAGAAATAATAAATTTAATGATTAAAGTTATCAAATGAAATATTTTATTTCATTATTTATAGGTTCTATGCATGGAACTCCAAAGTGGTATGGAAAATGGACCTGTTACTTTGAATCTCCCTGATGACGCCTCTAATGAACATCCTAGACAAGAGAATAGCAATGTCGAACGTATCGAAACGCAAGAGAAGAGAACTCGATTCTCACTCTCACATGACGAAGGTATATCAATTACCGATATTTAATATGATATTGATTGCTTTAATAGTGTTTATGTTTTTTAGAACAGCTAAAATTTATATTTACATGTATTCCATTAATTTTGTTTATTTATATAACTTTCTTTAATTTTATCTTTTGTTAATCTTTTTCATGTCATTAATATTAAAAATATCATCATTAATATTAAAAATATCATTAAAGAATTCATTACTTGGCTTTTATAACACATCTACATTAAAAATAATTAGTTTTGTTCGAAGGATCGATTGGCAATACGTCCGATAACTTGGAAGCTGTGTCAGAAGCTGCTTCCAATCACAGTGTCGCTTCTTCTTTAGAATTAGAAACAGAAGATCAAAACGATAACCTTTCAGACATGGTATCTGCTAATGTATCGGGTAGAGGAACTCCTAATATATCAGGTATATTAATACTATTAAACTATTCCTTTTTTTAACATTTAGTACCAATTGCAATTATAAATTATTTAATTATAATCACCAGGTCGAGATACACCATCATCCCAAATTACTGAAGGAGATGATGGACGCGCTGCAGGTGAAGTAAGGCAGTTGGATTTGCCACCACCTAATATCCCAACCAAACAAAGTCGATCCGAAATTGATGACAAATTTTGTAAATTTGAGATTAAAAAGCTTATTGAAGGTAAATACAAATTAACAGAGAGAGACATACATTTAAAACGATATTTATTTAGCATCACAATTGATAATACTTATTTTTTGAAACAATTAAAAATTACAAGTTTAAATAAAAATTTAAAAATATACGTACTCTCGCAATTGTTAAAATAATAAAATGTGAAAATACAGGCTAATGAGAGTGAAGCGCTGTAAATGTTGTGCAATTTTTATGTGTAAATCTTCAATTATATTTGTACGTTTCGACTCACATTCAAGTCATCCTCAATATCGCATACAATTACATCAATAATACTGCATACAATTACAATTACTGCATATAAAAACATAACTTAAAATCCGCAATACATTTTGATATATATATATAATACCACATATAATTAGTTGTGAATCTTTGGCAAAAAAAACTCTATTTATCATTAGGCTTCATCATTACACATGGTTGGTAATTTCCAGTGAAAGACGAGTGAGATCAATTTTCATTATTTCCAACTCAAGGATCACGATAAAAAAACTTAAAATCCGCAATACATTTTGATAAGGATCTTAAAAATCACTTTATGTTAGATTGTGTTAGAAAATGACTTTAAA
>Ga0157363_1007083_pt1 | contig 10606 bp, 6 predicted proteins | sample AttsexASBM1_FD_111477 | JGI IMG/M metagenome (GOLD analysis project Ga0157363, IMG submission 111477) | Fungus gardens microbial communities from leaf cutter ant in Ribeirão Preto, State of São Paulo, Brazil - Atta sexdens ASBM1 | ecosystem: Host-associated > Fungi > Mycelium > Unclassified ...
AGAAGGCCAAATGTTAACGCTTTAAAACCACAAAAAGGCGGGAAGATATATAAAATTTAAATTGTTATTTCGGTTGTATCAAATCTAAAGCTCAGAACTTTTTTGTACACCTAATAATATATTAACCTATTTCTATGCTCATTTTCTCAATATTCTTATTTTATCAACGGATTTACTTAATAATTGCATTTAAATCAATTAATTCTATTAATAAAGTGCTTAGTAATGTGAATGTTTTGTCACTGGCCGTGCCGCTTATCACGCTACATGTAGAAGAGAAAAGAAGCAAACTTTAGAAAAAATAGAGAAAATAGAGTGGGTATAAAGAGTGACGCCAATTAGCCGGAAGTCGCCATTTGGTGTCCTACATCTGTGTAACGCAATTCCTCATCTTAACTTTTTTTTTGTCTTCTTCTAATTAAGGATATATAATGACGTAACCAATCAACGTTAGGCGCATGCATTGGCACCATTCTTTTTATACCCACTTTAGAGGAAAAAAGAACCAAGCGACACAGTTTGTACGGTTCCTATAGTTACCTAGTTAGTTTCTATGCCGCATACCATGCTACATGTAATTGTGTCGTGTACATGTTGAGCACCCTAAGGCTGCTTTTTCATGCTGACATTCAACGCTCATTTTCAGCGGCAAAACAGGTCTCGTTAAAATGAATGCTTGGTATTCGTCAATTTAATCAAGTGATCTGTTTTGACGCTCGAATCGAAAATGCAACCTGATAGAGGAGAATAGAGAGGGTATAAAGAGAGTGACTCCAATTAGTTGTACAATTAGTTGACTCCAATTGGAATACATCTGGGGTATCAATATGACGCAATTTTTCTTAGGCCGGAATCAAACTATGCATTGAAGATTGAGATTGAAGATTAAAAATTGAAATTTCATCAATGAGGACAAAGAAATTTTGGCTCCTTTTGTTCTGATTGATCAAATATCAATCTTTCAATCTTCAATCTTAATACGTTATATGATTCCTTAACTTCTTTTTTCTTTAACGTTGTCTTTTTCTAATTAACAATAAGGACATCTAAGGCGGTATTCATAATCCGTTCTTATATTCAAAACTATTTTAAGATGTCTTTTAATTCATAGTCGAAAAATAAGATGATACTTGAGTAAAATCTCAAGTTAAAACTTATCGAAGACCATCTTAGTTCAAAAGTCTTGAACAATCTTGACATAATTCATAAACACATCTTGTTTAAAATAAGCATAGACTCTTAAGACTACCTTCTAATTACGAATTCATAGTCATTATAAGACATCTTATTTGACATGTATATATAATAAATAAGACGGTCTTCACCAAGATGTGTTCAAGGTGGAATTAAAAATTAAAAATGTTAAGAAAACCTCGTTCACCTCAAATTTTAATAAAAATACATTGAATAGATGCGTTTTCGCGTAAAAATAAATATTTGATAATAAAAAAATGTCACTCTATCCCGCAAACCAAGATATTACTCATCAAAATTGATGACTATTGATTAGGAAATCTGTCATACTTAAATATATCGATGATCATGCGTTGTGATCACATATGCAAGTTCTTCTCTACTGCAGACTCTTATTTGATTGTACTGAAAAATGATATATTCAATAAAGCAATTAAATAAAGATTCTTGATTCGCTGTTCAAAAATTTGTTGATAATGCAAAAATATGGCCAAAATTCATACGGGAAATGTTTTGATCGAGATTTAAACGATCATAAACGAATATAATTCTTGTAAATTTTGCCTATATAAACAACATCAGAAGATTTTTTTATATGACATTTTATGTTTCACATTAAAAAAAGCATATAAAGCATAATAAAAAGTCGGAAATGCGAGAGATTCACGATAGATTTATTTATATTTAAATCGTTAGGTGATATTATTAATTTTAATTATTGGAAGTACAATTTAGTTTGGTCCGTTTTTTTTTGCATTTATTTCAAAACAAAATGAATGAACAGATCAATTGAAGTATTGTCCATCGCTGCCTACTACTTTTTCCCATCTCTCAGGCAGTTTTCGAATTCCATCTCGAAAAAATGACTCGTCTTTGAAGGCGATTCAATTTTGGAATCAATTTTCGATTTCTGCGAAAGAAGTGAACCGGTGACTTGTTGCAGCCTTTGGAACAACCAGTAATCAGAAGGAGCAATGTCCAGAGAACGGCGGGAGCGGTAAAACATCTCATTTGAGCGTTTCCAAATATTTTTTTACGATTTTAGTGAACATGAAGCCGAGCGTTGTCATGAAGAAGAATAACTTTATCATGTCTTTGCTCGTATTTCGGCCGTTTTTCTCGCAATGCACGGCTCAAACGAATCAATTGTAACCGATATCGATCGCCGTAATGGAATTGCCAGGTTTCAGCAGCTCATAGTAAACAAGATCCTTTTGATCTCACCAGATACAGAGCATGATCTTCGAACTATGAATGTTCGGCGGTGTTGATGTTGAGATCGATTGACAACGATTGACCGGGCTTAGTGTAGTATTTTTTCTTCTTGGAGTTGTCATAGAATATCCACTTCTCATCTCCAGTTACAATCCGATGCAAAAAATCTTTTCTCTGTTGTCTTTGAATCAACTGTTCGCAAGTGAAAAATCGCCTTTCAACGTTTCTCGATTTCAGTTCATAAAGCACCCAATTTCCTTGTTTTTGTCAATCATTCCCATGGCTCTCAATCGTACAGAAACGGCTTGTTGAGTTACCCCCAATGATTCTGCAAGCTCCTCTTGCGTTTGACTCTGATCTTCTTCAAGTAATGCCTCTAATTTTTTGTCTTCGAATTTTTTTGGCTGTCCAGAGTTTGTCTTCAACGCTGAAATCTCTATTCTTGAAATGTCGAAACCATTCCCTACATGATTTATCAGTTGGAGCAGTGTCACCATAAACTTCGATAAGCATTCGATGGGCTTCAGCCGCACTTTTCTTCCAATTAAAACAGAAAATCAAAACCTCCCGCAAATGCTGCTTGGTTAATACAAAATTCGACATTTCAAACACAGTAAAAATCAAGATTTTTGTATGAAACTCAAAGCAATATAAACTGAATATTATTAGCAGATGTTTAACCTCTCTGAAACCGCCAAAATTAGCTGTCACTATGAACTATTCACAACAGCTGAAGTCATCTTTATGGAAACGGACCGAACTAATTTGTACTCCCAATAATAAAAATTTAATAATATATTATAAAACATTTGTAATTTTTTTTAAAATTTATAAGAATTTGGACAACGGAAGTAACGCTTACAGTTTTTTAAAGAAAGCTGGATTTAATTCATATAAAAAAAATTAAAAAGATATTAATTTTAAATAACTTAAGCTTCTCTGCTTTAAAACAAATTTGCTTTAAAAACACAAATTCACTGCTTTAAAAATACAATTATTTTCTTGTTTCTTTCTCTATTATTTTAAAGCAGTGAATTTGTGTTTTAAAAACAATGAACCACTACTGTGACAGATTTCTTAATCTAAATAGTCGTCAACTTTAATGATATATTTTGGTTCGCGGAGCAACACGACACCTTTTTCTTATCAAATATTTATTTTTACGCGAAAACACATTGATTCAGTGTATTTTTATCAAAATTTGAGGCGATTTTCTTAACATTAATTACCACCTGCAATACTCCAGGAAAAATATAGACAAGACGGACAAGATAGATCTGTAAAATCCGTTCAACTCTGATGGAAAAATTTTATTGAAATTAATTCTTTTTGGAACAGCATTTCAGAAAAAATTCAGTTTAATTTCAGCGATTTTTTGTTGAAAAATTTATTTTTAATAAAATTTCAGAGAAATTTTAAGAAAAGTTTCCGGAAAGTTGCTACAGAAGTTGAGAGAAATTTCAGTTCAATTTCAATGATTTTTCAATATATCAGCTAAAAAATTAACTTTCAATGAAATTTCATTAATTTTTCAATCAACAATTTTGCTAAAATGTTTCAAACATAGAATAATTCCAGCGAAATTTTTTTACCAGGAAACGCACTTCAAGTCGAAATCCAGTCTAATCATATCAAAAATAATATAATAACACATTTCGTAAATTTATATTTCTCAAATGCAGTGTTTCTATTGAAGAATCCAACCAAAATGTTATGGAAACAGCCAAATATCAAATAAATTCATTCTTAATCCCTTGCTCTTTCTCTCCACTCCGTCGTTAAATTAAGAAGATTGAAGAAAAAACAAAGAATGGGGAAAAGACTAAAAATGATGGATGCGAATATCTATATTATAATGTTTTAGTAAAAATAAAGAGACTCATGATTCCTACACACAGAACGCGGCAACGCTTGCCGCGCGACGGAAGTTGGCGCGATAACCAATCAACGTCTCATCAACTTGCTCGAAAGTAATACATATATAATTTCTACCGCGCGACGAAAGTTGAACTTATGGTTTTTGCACACTGAACGCGGAAACGCTTGCCGCGCGGCAAAATGTGATAGCCAATAAGCTTACTGCTCCTAATGTGTTCATTACCGTGTCTCATTTTGCCGCGCGGCAAGCGTTTCCGCGTCTAGTATGCAGGAGCCATTAATTCAATTTTTGCCGCGCCGCGGAAATATTACATCATTTTTGAAAGGTGAGACCTACTTAAAAACGTAAAATTATTATAACTTCCGCCGCGCGGCAAGCATTGCCGCATTCTGTGTGCAGGAGCCAATAGAGGCTCTTTTCCAGCTAGAACACAGAGACATTACATTGTGTTCCACTGTGTAAGGCTGCGTTCGAAAATATCACTCGTGTGTTCGGTGACTTTAGTGGATAAGTAGTGGGGGTATCGTGTGCCTTGAATGGTGAGTGAAGCCGAACGGCTTCCGTGTGGCGTGTGTCATCTTAATTTCACCTCATCGCTCACGTTTAACCCTAACCTCGAACTAAACAATTCACCAGTGAAGAAAGACGGTGGAATGATTGTAAAGTGGAACGATGGCGGTATATAATAAAAAGAAAGAAATATAAGTCATTCCTTCCAAATTTCGAATTTCAATTGGTCGATTACCTTATGCTACAACTGTGTTATGCAAATCTGTGCTGCGGCCATAACACACCTTGCTTTTCGAGTGATTTAGTGACACGGTGTGACTCTCTTGATGTTTCCGAACGATCTCACTAGTACACCGAGTACACACGAGTATTTCCGAATGGTGATGTGTATTAGTGGCACATCAGTGAGTGTTTCTGAACGCAGCCTAAAGTACTTGTTGGAACGCAGTTTAGTTCGTAGTGTAATACCAGAATGCATTGCAGTCTTCCATTCTATTCTTGTAATTATATTTAGCATATCAATAATAGATTTATGATTTTTATTTAGACGTAAATTATAATTTTTTCAGAATGTTATAGTTGAAACACTTTGAGGGTGTGTTCTTGCATGATACGCATAGAAGCATAGAAATTCGTTCCGTTTCTCTTTATGCACACTCGCGGCATGCATGATTCAATCTACCGCCAATTGCATGACTCCGCCTCTTCCAATGCATGAGACACCACATGAAGTGCTTCACCTCTCGAGCTGAGGCAATTCATGCAGCTTATACATTCAATACATATTTTAGCGCGAAACTGAAATTATGGATGGTTCGACTGGGGCGAATGTATTCGAAGGGTTAAAGATAAGTAGGGTGTTCAGAATACCCAAAAATTTTTTTAATTTTTAACATTTCATATATACATATATTATATAATGTATATATGATATAATATTCTATTATCGAAAAATTATACATATACTGATGTTATGAAAATTTCGGTTCAATTACCGATATTTATTGGATTAACATCCAATACTGGTATTTGGTATTATATCTCGGTTTTGCGTATATAGCTATAGAATATCAGTTTTTAGTTTCTGATTTATATAATACTGTGAAAAATTAATATTAATATATTACCGCTATTTTAAATTTCTGAATATGAAATAGTAGATTATGATAGAGGTTAAGTTTACATTAGTCATATCCTTACAAGAAAGGTACAGGAAAGTAAAAATAACGGATTTTAAGGATGTTTTGTATGTATAATTGTAGCAAAAAATTTTTTAAATTTAATTTTGAATGCAGAAATGTATTTTTGAATTTCTGTTGCTAATTATTTCTGAAAAAACTGAAAAATTTTTGACAGTGACAGTACCTTAAATTCTTATATAATATTTTAAACTCTTATAACTTCAAGTTGCTTCACAGATGATCGATTTCGGATTTTGTTGTAAGTATCTGAACATATGTAAGAATAATCTGTAAAATTTTTGTTTAATTTCTAATATTTTAGAAATAGATATTAAACGTCCTTTTTGGACATTTTGGTAATACGTTTTATTTTTCTTTTCCTACAGAATAAGATTGTAAGTGTTGCTCGAAAAATATAAATCTTCTTCTTTTGTCAAAACAGTAATTATTGAATGTAACAGTAATTATTGAATGCATTTGTAATTCAGTCAATTTTAAATTATCGTCCATGTTCACATGAATTCATTGTGAATCCTCTCTGTTATTAAAACCGCATGGAGTGTATTGGGAAACGGAACGTACGTTGCACTCTATGTCATGCATTAAATACTCATGCACTTCATGCAAGAAACGAAACGCACCCACAGTGTTACACTGTGTTACCTGCGTTATTGGAAAACATCCAAAATTATTGATTAGCGATAACTTCCACCGCGTGACAAGCGTTATCGCATTCTGTGTGCAGGAGCCATTAGGATGCTGTTCCATGAGCGGAAATTTACAGCGGAACAAAACAACGCGATCAATCACAACTTTGCAGTCGTTATTTTCTTTTCTTTTCTGCGATTGTGATTGGTCTTGCTGTTGAATGGCACCCTCACAGGGAGAGAGTGGCAAATTGCATTACGTGAATGCCCGCGTCCAATTAGGACAAGGGTCATGTAATTTTCTCCAATGGATACTTTTCATTTAATGATACAAGTTGAGACAAATCGATACAGGTGTCGTTCTATTCTTGTTGATATTCAGAGAGTAGCCTAGTTTCTACCGAGGATTTAATCCGGATCAAAATATAAGAGTCAACCAACTACAATCGAGTATTCCCCTGTTACAGTTGTCGAACAATAGGGGAATGCTCAACAACAGTGGGGTGTGACAACAGTTTTTTTAGAAGCAGTAAAAATCCATTTGTAATTTGAGTGTAAGGATAGTATTTCTAATTTCTGAATCCATAAGATTCAGATTTTCTTAAGTATATATCGGCAATTATAATTTGGTTTTCGCACTTCAAAAATCAATAAAAATAGGCTTTCTCACATCCTCAATGTGATCCTCACATCCCCAATTCCAAATGGGTTTTTACTGCTTCTAAAAAGACTATTATCACACCCCATTGTTTTCACTGGATTAGGAATATCCCAAGCGGACACTGTCTAGGTTATAACTTCTAGACGGTTAGGCCTCAAGCGGCTAGGATATGTTATTTTTTTTGTTCTGGGCGGCGTAGCCGCCTCGATCTCAAACGTTACTGTCTACACACTCCATTATCCACTCCATTATCCAGTGAGTTATGATTTATTTGAAACAGAATATTGTGTAATATATATCTATGTATAATAGAAACATTGCACGAGTAACATTAATTTCTTAATTTGATTGTTTAAATTGTGGGTAATTATTTAGAATAGCATACTCCATTTAAAATCTTAATGAAAATACACTCATCGCGTTTTCACTCAAAATGAAAGAATTTTGCAAAAAAATACGGCGGTAGGTCTCGTGAACCGAGATATTAAGCGTCAAAGTTCGAGATTTTAGAGGTTAAGACATCTGTCATTTTGACTCGCTGTAGTGCTACGTATATGTAAGATCTGTTCTTTTTTGAAAAATTCTGAAATAGTACAATAAGTTAGAGTGAGACAATTGTAGTTTGGAGCACTTTCATCTGATTAGTCTATATTTTAGGATCTAATGGAACATGCCAATCAAATGAAAAAACTCACTAAGCATTCAGTAAGCGGTTGTCGTTCTGGAATGCATATTTTTCTACTATAGATTAATTTAATCGTAATAAGTAAAATGGCATATTCGGTAGAACAACTGAATAAAAATCGTTGACTTGCTGTCCAAGGTGTAATTGGACACAAAATTATGGCCGAGGTTTATCCGAAAATTGTTCTGGGATCGCAACTTAACCAAACAAATGATTCTCGTAAATTTCTTTTTTGTAAATGCAATATCGGAAGATTTTTTTACATGACATCTTATTCTTTACATTAAAAAAAGTATAATTCACTACAAGTTTAATCATTATTTAAATCATGAGATAATATCATTAATTTTAATTAACGAATTAAGTAATACATAATGAAACATTTGTAACATTTTGTAACATTTTGTAAAATTTTAATCCATATAAGAAAAATCAAAGAGATATACAATTTAAATAATAAGCTCTATTCTATGCTTTAAACACAAAAGCACTATTTTAAAAACAACAATTCATTGCTTTAAAAACAATTTCACTATCTTAAAAATAACAATTCACTGCTTTGAAAACAATTTACTGCTTTAAAAATGACAATTCACTATTTTAAAAATAATTTAGTGCTTTAAAAACAATTCACTGCTCTAAAAACAATAATTCGTTGTTTTAAAAATAATTCACTGCCTTAAAAATAACAATTCACTACTTTAAAAATAATAATTCACTATTTTAAAAACAATTCACTGTTTCAAAAACAATTCATTACTTCAAAAATAATTTACTGCTTTAAAAACAATTCGTTGTTTAAAGAATAATTTACTGCTTCAAAAACAATTCACTGCTAATGCAAAGAATTTGTATGTTTAAAATAGTATATTGCTGTTTTTAAAGCAGTGTTTTTAAAGCAATTGTTATTTTTAGAGCAGTGAATTATTTTTACAGTGAATTGTCGTTTTTAAAACCAAACTATACTGTCTCACTCTAATTTATTGCACTATTTTAGAATTCTTCGAAAAAGAACAGATCTTACGTATACGTAGCGCTGCAGCGAGTCGGCGTGACAGATATCTTAACCTCTAAAATCTCGAACTTTGACGCTTAATATCTTGATTCACAAGGCCGATCGCATTTTTTTGCCAGATTCTTTCATTTTGAATGAAAACGCGTCGGATGAGTGTATTTTTATTAAAATTTTAGGTGGTGTATACTATTCTAAATAATTACCAAATTGTGTACACTTCTATTGTACACTTCTATTGTACGGAATAGTGACTAAACACTTAGGCGAGAGATCACAGAGCCCAAAAAAAGCATAGTGCTATATGTAGTCGGTACGACAGATTTTCTAATCTCCATATTTGTTAAATGCTTAATAGTTGTAATCAAAATCTCGTTACAAATACTTTGAAACATTGGATCATTAGAAGAAAGAATTTTACAAACTGACCAATTAAAAAACGCTTTAAAGCGTTTGCAGCATCACATTGACCGTATCCAATATCTCGGTACCCAATATCGCGGAACAGAACTACACTTTTCTGCCACATTCGTTCATTTTGTGCAAAAACGCGAATGAATCTAATTTCATTAAAATCGGTGAGGTCGGTGAGTTGGGATGACATATTTTAACCTCTAAAATTTCCAACTTTGAAGGTACAGTCACAATAGAAGGAATAAGGAATTAAGAATAAAGAATAAAGATTTCAATCTATTCAGAAATCAGAATACACGATTTCTGATAAGTTGGTATTATTATTCCTTATTCCTAATTCCTCATTCCTAATTAACGCTTAATATCTCGATTCACGAGGATAACCGCGTTTTTCTGTCAAATTCTTTCGTTTTGAGTGAAAATGCGTCGAATGAGCCTAATTTCATTAAAATCGGAGGTAAGATAGCTATTCTAAATAATTACTCCCTACTGTAAATAATTATCCTATTTTTTAATCTCAGGTCTGATCCATTGGTCAAAGGATTTATGAAGCGGTATTATAAGTTTAGAAATAATTTAGAGAAAAAAATTTCTGTGTACAAATCATGTATAAAACACATCAGAGGATGTTATCTGCATTACTGTATTATAAAGGAATCATAAGGGGGATAACAAACACCTTGATGCGAAAAAATTTCCATTATGTATTGAGCTACATTTTCCTTGAATATCTGTACCACAGATTTCAAAGATTGTTAGGACAAACTCTCAAGTGGGTCACATTGCCAGATGTAGCTTTAAAATTTATGCTGGACGATTTGAAAATAACATGGAATGAATACGTTGATTGTCATTCTTGTGCAATAGCAAATGTACAGAAAAAATTGTCAAGTTCCTGGTTCAATGTTTGCTCAATGATGTCAATGACAAAATATAGATTAATGATTATATCCGTGCCAGATATTAGCAAGAATACTATCCTAATCTCTGAAACAACAAAGCGCAATCTCCAAAACGCTCTTTGTTGCAAACAATTGGACAACTCGTGTTTTATACGTAAGTATTTACAACTTACCAAATTATTTGAATTTTAAACTGTTCACATCTTTTAAAACATCTTTGGTGTTATCAAACTCAATGAAAATAACACTGTAATGTATAAGTTAACATTTGTATTTCTGCACAAATGCAATTAAATGTTAAAGTAA
>Ga0157363_1007085_pt1 | contig 10604 bp, 8 predicted proteins | sample AttsexASBM1_FD_111477 | JGI IMG/M metagenome (GOLD analysis project Ga0157363, IMG submission 111477) | Fungus gardens microbial communities from leaf cutter ant in Ribeirão Preto, State of São Paulo, Brazil - Atta sexdens ASBM1 | ecosystem: Host-associated > Fungi > Mycelium > Unclassified ...
TCACTCACTCATACATACATAATTACGTACGACCATATACTTCAGAATAGAGAACCAAAGGCTTGTATTTTTATACTTAAGAAAAATGTATTACTAAATATTTCTTTCATTATATTACTATTAAATTTAATCTTTGTTTGTTAATTTGACAAACCTTTCCTTGTATTTATTGTAAGCTCCCGGTTGCACTTCGCTCTCTCCCTGGTCACTTGGACTAAGTTCCACCGAAAGCCAGGACATACGGACGTATCGGCATATCTGGCGTTAAAAGTGCGCCCTCTCGGCACACTGATCTAGTTTGAGTCTTTTAAATTAAAAGGTACATCCGTGTTCGTTTAGCGGAACACGAGTTGATTTCCACTTCGATTCCCGACTCATTAGGAGCCACAGGAGGAAGCGAAGTGCTCTCAATTTGCATCGATCCTTCCCCGGCTCCTTCTGGACGGCTCCCTTACAATCCGAAGCCTGGACATGAAAATCGGTCTAAAAATTCGATTTCTGCATTCACTTCCTCACCTCCATGCATGCGGAGCGCAGCTTCTTACTTGGACAATATAAAATATATTTTATTTATATAAAATATATTTTATTTACATCAGTAATGCTCCCATGGCAACGGTGGAACCTGGCACGATATACTGCTTATCGTTGTGCGAATTTAGAGCGATTTTTGTTTCTGATATCGTGTACATCTCGAACAATTTAGATCTTATGCACGACTGTTTGTTGTGCGTTATTTCGATTGTCATTCAAGCGCCGTGTATAATCCTCGAACGTTATAAACCTCATTACAACATTTCTTTTGACGTCTTTTGCTTTCTTCGTATCCTTTTTTCCTTTTACAAGCAAAGCATACATTTTCGCTCTAAATTCAACGAATTCGGTCATGATGGCATCATTGTTCTCGTCTTTCATAAAGCCAGGAACTTTTTTATTTGTAAGCGGAATACCGTACGCGTTGTCGCTTGAGTAATCGCTCGTGTCAAATCTACTTATATCACGTTTTATGATATCGTAGACATCGACATATTCAATGTGTACATGGTATATTAATATGGTATACATAATTTTGCATTTTTCGCGAAACAGTGGTATCATGTATTCGTGATGAAATTCGTACAAACACATCTTGAATATAGCGAGGATAGCATGTACCCAAGTATTAGATGCAGTAAAAAGAAATCCATTACTTTTGTATGAAATTGAATGAAAAAATAATGGATTTCTTTTTACTATTCCTTTTACCTAATATATCAAACTTCACTTCAAATTTATTTCTATCGCGACCAGATTCTCTGAAAAGACGCTACGGCTGTGGAAACTTGGTTTCGCGATCATTGCCTTAGCACCGTATCTGCCTTCCCATTGTATTAATAACTTTACGTCGACGCGATCGCGTACGTTCTCTATTGTTTTTGTCAAACAGTTTTGTCACCGCATTATTCATAAGTTTGTATAAATTTTTTTCAAAATTTTTGGCCACTCTAAATTTTGTTTAGTTCTATATAATCGCGTAGCCATGGAGATTGCGTGAATTGCAGTATACGGTGAACCTTAGTGATATAGAAACCGTGAAACTACACTGGTATAGGTTACGATAATGTATAATGTAACGCTGTTTATCGAATAATGTTGCGAAGAGCTTGTCATCGTGCTTACCTGGTTTCTCTCGCGTCGGAATAATAGGTTAGTGTGTGCATCATGAAGATGTTGCGGGTACTCCTTGTCTACGTGGAGAACATAGTCTGTTGCCGAATCTAACGCGATGATCGTAAAGTCAAAATTTTGTATGTCGTCGACCCATCGAAAATCGGCGTAAGGCCTAGCCATACAGATTGTTGACATCAAGTATGATGATGATTTCGATGGATTGTACGACGGCATGTATTTGTTGTTGGCTCGCGCGTGTTCGAACACTGACTCAGATCACCGCGTATACCACGCTCAATAAACATGGTCACATCAATGTTTGTGAACAGTTCAAATCTTACACTCGTGGGCTTTAACATGATGTCCCACGTGAAGCCCGATTAGGTGTAATAATGCGGGGTCGTAGCGGGGTCGAGCTCATAACTCGAGATACAATTATCGCGAAAATTTTCAAAGACGTCGATACGTTCATTTTCAGATATAAGCTATATTCACCGAATGTCCGGATGGAGAACCGCTGCCACACGTTGATGACATGTGCGTAAGCATTCTCAGACACCGTCGTCTGTCAATGAAAAACGACTGTAAAACGACTTGCGAGAGGTCATAATTCCTCCAACTTTTCGATACAGTCAATGTACTCGTACGGAAAACCATCCGCTATCGCGTTCCTGAAATTCTTCCAGTGATGCTAAAGTAGGCTCGACGACGCGCGACACGTACCATTCGCGTAAATCGGTGCATCGATATAATTCATAATTCTGAGTGGCAATACTCTTGTTCGGGCATTTATCGCCACGAGCTCACCATTAAGAACAGTGTTTATTTTTATAGAATTATATCGTTGCATTATACTATGCACATGCTCGAACACAATTTTATTCACGTCTTGGAGGAATCGGCGACGCTCGATATGTTTAGAATTACTGTGCCCGTCAGAATACGGCTTTCGAATTCGCGTTTTCGATTTCGCGCCAACGAAGTCCGTATCCGGCGCTTACTTGCACGCACAAATTACTTCAGACTCTCGAGCCGCGCGATATATACGATCAGTGATTGTCTATTACTGATTGATAATCGCGGGCGTTTAATACTCTGCTTATCCAATTCTATAAACTCTCATCGTTATTAGTAAGATAAGTACGTGTATAGGGATTCTAACCCACGGATACAGCAACCAGCAGATGACTCTAGTGTCGCGCGAGTATGAAGTCACAGATACTGTATTCGATGGAGGAGAAACGTGTCATCGGAGTCCGTGTTAGAGGGGAGGAGGGGATTGTTTCTTCTTTCTTTCATTCGTTCCGTTCTCTCTTTAAACTATTGTCCTCTCTCTCCTGCTCATTATAGGATGCAATTCTCTCTCTCTTTCTCGTTACAGTCATATACTTATTATTCGCGCTCTCTTTTCTTTTTTTACGATTTTATTATATAGGTACAGTATTTACGATTTTTAATGATATGACTTAGAAACTAATTATGATAATATAATAATATAACCTAATAACACTAATTATAACACTAATAATATTCTTTTTTATCAATGTAATACAAATGGTCAAGCACACTTTCTTATTTTGACTAATTCAATATTACTACGAGATATGAAGAAGAAATGATAAAAATACTAAGGATAAAATTACTTAATAAGGAAAAAATAATTTTGGAAGAAAAGAATATATATTTTAATATATATTTATTTATCATGTAATGCTGTACATACAATATAATCTAAACCATAGACTATTAATTCTACAATAGAATTTTTATCATAAATTTTGTACAAAGTGTTTGCAGCATCGCTTTTATTAATATAATTTTAGTAATACAATTTTCTTTCTTAAAAATGACACAAAATATGCGAGTTTCTTACTAACATCGTTCGTATATTGATCTAATTCATAGAATACATTCATAGAATTCAAGCTCAAATAAGAAAAGCACAATTGTTGGTTTCATGTGTCATTTAATTTTACTTTATTCATATCATATATTTTAACAAGTTCCACATAGAATCTTGAATCGGTGACGGGACTGTTAACTGCATTAATCGCTCGATATCTGCATGCCTCTCCATGAACATCTTCCACGTAGCTTGAATAAGTATGAACATGCGACATTACCTCGATTTATCAATCACAATTTGCACATGAGATATCAGATCCTACAACGATCACAATATCCAGAAATTGGTACGATGTCAATGCATATTTTCTCATCAAGATACGAGGCATGTAGCAAGGTTTCGAAAATGTACTAGATATGTGAGAAAATGCGCTTTGAAAAAAAAGAAAACATGTAAATAGATCTTACAAAAATATATAACGTATAATATAAACAAAATATTTTATAAAATTAAATAAACTTACTATCTCTTGCCGCATCCTGTTGAATTGGAACATAATAATTCATGGCTTGAGATATTTAATTTTCTCGGAGAACTTATAATTAACAATAGCTCTGAACTCTGCTGAAGCTTTCTGAACAACTGATGCGGTAACTTCTGGAGTTCTTCTTTTAAACAATATTGCCTTCCACATTTTTTTTACACCCTAAAATGGAGGGGATTTTTTTTTATATACTTTAAAGAACAATTGCGTGTTCGAAGAATACCAAATTGACATACATCATAAGAATGCAACTCTAATGATATCGAATCTCTTTTATCTAAGAAATCAACGCCAACGACAATAAAGTCTGTCTGCTCCTATTCTCTTTTCAAAAATGAATTTCAGGAAAAGAAATTAAAACACAATTAAAAAGAAATCTTATATTTTATTTTTTAAACTTGATATATTTCTTTCGCATTGCGTTTATTTCACTATTTTAAACACATTTTGTAACGCATAATTTTTAATATGTTTTTTACATCGTACAGTATTAGTAATAGTATTAGTAATAGATTACGTAAAAAATCTATATCTTCGTAATCAGTATTCAAGATCTCAATAGATCAGTCGCTATTGAATATATCAGTCAGCTATCGCGTTTTTTAAATCCTTTAATGTATATGAGAGCCTTATTGTCATCATTCTCTTCCACACCAATTACAGTCATTGTAACTAAGCGTTTCATCATGTTGTACGGAATCATCCTGTCATTGCAATGGTGACAAGCACTCAGCCAGGAAGCGCAGTCTTTTTCGAATTTTGTCAAGAAATTTCATGGCATGGGACATATAAAAATGTTATGAGAGAATGGTTCCGTTTCTCAATACCGTCACATCCTTCACGATAAATTCCCTTCCAACGATAAATCCTTATACAAACAATCAAATTAGACATGCATTAAAAAAACGTGTTTTTCTTATGTCATTGTGTTTAAGAATATGTTAAAGAGATTTTAAATCGATTCCAAAGATGACACACATCCCTTTGTTATTGAATATTATCACGCTTACTGAATATAAGTAGATAAATGAAGATTTACTTACAATATTGTTACTTTAAAGATTTTTTAAATTAATGCCTTATAAACATATAAGCTATGATGTGATTTTTTATTATTTAATGCAAAAAAAATGATTATAAGATGACATCTTTCAACGCGATCTAAGTTTCTTTCACTTAATCCGAAGAATTTGTCATTTTAACATTACGTCCATCTATATTTCTCATTAAATATATTACAGATATGATGCATCTTCAAGTCGTAATAAAAAAAAATATATATATATATAATTCTAAATGTATGAGTAAGTATAAAATGCTAAGACAAATAATATGTTTTAATGTTTCCGTTCGCCATCGAAATCTAAATTATTTTGAAGAATTCATTATTCGTAATGAATCATTACGTGTAAATTTAATGTTAAAAACGTTGTGAATTCTTTTTAAAAGTATAAGAAACCAACATCGTTGGTCAACCTAAACTGTTAAAAGGAAATACATTATTTCTTCGAACGCTCTTGCACAATCTATGTTCACTGCTATATAATACCAAATCATTGTTTAATAACAATCATTTATATAATAGAATTAAAATTAATTGCTGCAAAGTATAATTCTGTTTATATAAAGATTATGTATTTCGCGGGTTTTTTCCGTGACCAGATCCATTCTTAGAATGCCAATGTTTCGTAAACCTTGCAGTCCATTTCATCAGGACGAAGAGCAGCCTGATACTGAGCTGTTCCTCCAGGTTGTTCTTTTTATATATTACACTACTTATTGGACTGGAAAGTAGAAAATTGCGGGTGAGGGGAAGGAGGAGAAGTGGGGGAAATCGGTCAGTCTTCAATAATTGGAGAATAGTTTTCCATATTTTATTTATATTGTAGCCATTATCTCTATTTAGATTGTTGGAGTGTTTTTGTATCTCTATGGCTTCTCTTTTTTGGAAAGTATGACGTAATGTTGGCTATTGTAATCGTTTCGTCAGTATTTTCTGTTTCGATGTTGTATTCTGATAATGCTGATTGCGTGACGTGTTTTAACCTGACATCACGTTGGTGTTCTTTTATTTTTAGATTGATCAATTTCTCCAATGTATGCTTGCCCGCAGGGACAAGGTATTTTGTATACTCTTGTGGAGCTGTGTGATGTCTTTGAACTTTAGAATTTCTTAAGATTTGTCCTATTTTTTTGGATGGTTTAAAGATAGTTCGGATATTGTGTTTGTTCAATATCCTGCCAATCCGATCTGTTGTTCTTTTGATATATGAGAAAATGGATAGGATCCTTCCGTCTGATTGTATGTAAGAGACCGTTGTCTTTCTCATTTGGATGTTGATTGTTGAGGAAAATAAGGAATTTACGGAGTTCAGCTCCATATTACGAATATATCGTCTACATAACGGAACCAAATTGGTTTTTGAGCATTTTTTGAGGACCTCTTTTTCAAAATGCTCCATAAAGATATTGGCGAAAGGAGAAATAGGAGAGCCCATTGCCGCTCCTGAAGCTTGTTCATAAAATTGGATGTTATAGGAGAAGTAAGTGGTTGTTAAGCAATGCTCTATTAGCGGGATGAAGTTGGAGGGAACTTCATGTGAGACCTTCATTGTGTCTTTATTGGTACTTGTGTAAAAAGAGATTCTACGTCGAAATTTAGAAATCGGGATGTAGTCGGATTTTTTTGGATTTTTTATATGAAGTCCATTAAGTTAGTTATGTGTGATTCGGATTTTCCAGAGGGGTTGTAGTGTTTGTGCTAAGAAGCGGGATAAGTTGTATGTCGGGGAGTGTATGGCGCTAACAATCGGTCTGAGAGGGATGTTTGGTTTGTGTACTTTTGATAGTCCGTATAGTCTTGGCGGGAGAGGATTTGTAGATATGAATGTTAGTTCTGTCTCATTATTGCGATCAATAACAAACTTTCTATAGATACAACGATAAATTTGTTTGTTGACATTAGTTGTTGACATTAGTCATACAATTTTTAAATTTATTTCATATAATTATACGTTATTAATAGTATATTTAATATATATACGTTATTAATAATATATTTAGTTCTTCTTTCACATATATTTATCTTATAATATTCAATTACATATTTTAATTACAAGAAATATTAATTTTATTCATAAAAGATTTTTGTTTCTGATGTAAAATGCTTATGAGTAAAGCATCAACAAGAAATAACACACACACACACACAAAATATATACGTTATAAACTATATAAAAAATTTCTTTAATTAGATAAATAAATTTTAATTCCATCAATTCAATAAAAGAAATTCTATATTTGATCAAATCTAATTGCCTAAATATTTCAGTATTTATATACATACGTATATAGACAATTCTGTACATTGCGCAATAAATTCCTTTTCAATTTGAATCATGGATGGAAATACAGTAGTATTATAAAATTATGTATTATAATTGTGTGTTCATACATCCCTTGAAAAACGATATTCACTCACTAGTTGTTGATCTAATGGATGTTCACTTACTTATAATCATTGGCGACAAGTATTGCTGAAGTCGGCATGCTTGACTTATGCAAAATTGTGTTTCTACGTATTTAACAGAGTAATCTAATCGCAAAATATGTTGCGTCATATCGACTTTACGTAGAAAAAAATTTTTATATTAAACTTATGCAAAATCGTATCTAACATGGTCTTTGTCACAACTGCCGTACATCGAGAGGAACTTATGCACTTTTATTTGTTAAATTTAAATCATCTACCGAAAAATGCTTTACTATTATGTTGTATACTCATTAACACATGTTGATAGTATTAGTGAACAATCGAAACATCTATGACAATTATCAAATCTATATCAAATCATCGAACGCCTTACTCTCAAAAACATTTTTCGAATCAGTGTCAAACATCTATCTAATGTCTGTCGCACCACTTTTAATCTTAACTATACACATTGAGTTCCCAGAAATCTCAACCTCAATTTGCTAAATCTTTCGTATTTCTGAATTTTTCTTTTTTTTTGAACAGACAGTCATCGAACAGTTGAATCATTCACTGAAGACCGAAATGTGGAAACAGTTCACACACGCAAATTTGTTGACAATGATTCGATGATAATTTGATATATATTTGATAATTGTTATAGATGTTTCGATTGTAGTTTACTAATACTGTCAATATGTGTTAGTGAATATACAACATAATAATAAAGTATTTTTCGGTAGATGATTTAAGTTTAACAAATAAAAGTGCATAAGTTCCTCTCGGTGAGACGTACGAAAACGTTAGATATGATTTTGCATAAGTTTAATATAAAAATTTTTTTTACGTAAAATCGATGTCACAACATGTTTTGCGGTTAGATTATCTGTTAGATCTGTAGATCTGTTAAATACGTAGAAACACAATTTTGCATAAGTCAAGTGTGTCGACTTCAGCAATACTTGTCGCCAATGCTTATAAGTAATATCCGTTAGATCAATAAGTGAGTGAATATCATTTTTCAAGAGAACACACAATTATAATACATAATTTGATGGTATCTGTAATATAAAATTTAATATAAAATTTAATAATGATAAAATACAGATGTAACAAATTCTTCGTATTAAGTGAAAGAAATTCAGATCGCGTTAAGAGATGATATAATGTTTTTTACATTCAAAAATAAAAAATTACATCACGGCTTACATATTTATAAAGCACTAATTTAAAGAATCTTTAATATAACAATATTGTAAGTAATAAATTTTAAGTAATAAATAAATTTTCATTTTTTTGTCTTTTTACATTCAGTAAGTGTGACAATATTCAATAACAAAGATATGTGTGTGTCACCTCTGGAATCGATTTAAAATCTCTTTGAAATATCGTTAAACACAATAATAATAAGGAAAACACGTTTTTTTAATGCATGCTTAATTAGATTGTACAAAGATTTATCGTTGGAAAAAAATTTATTGTGAAGGAAGTGATGGTTGAGAAAACGGAACCATTCTCTCATAACATTTTTACATGTCCCATGCCATAGAATTTCTAGACAAATTCGAAAAGGACTGCGCTTCCTGGCTGAATGTTGCCATTGCAATGGGAAGATAGGATGATTCCGTATAGCATGTTGAAATGCCTAATAGTGGCTGTAATTGGTGTGGAAGAGAATGACAATAAGGCTCTTATATACGTTAAAGGATTTAAAAAACGCGAATTGCTGGCTGATGTACTCGATAGCGACTACTCGACATGACCACATTTGAGATTCTGGACGCTGATTACGCAGATATAGATTCTTTACGTAATATAGATATTACTAATACTGTACGATATAGAAAACGTGTTAAGAATTGTATACAAAATGTATTACAAATATGTATTACAAAATGTATTTAAAATATACTGGTGCAATGCCTAAAAGAAATGTATCAAGGTTAAAAAATAAAATATAAGATTTCTTTTTAAATATGTTTTAATTTCTTTTTCCGAAATTCACTTTTGAAAAGAGAATAGGAGCAGACAAACTTTATTGTCATTGCAGTCGATCCCTTAGCTAAAAGAGATTCGATGAATTGCGTTCTTATGATGTATGTCAATTTGATATCCTTCGATCACATCGCAACTATTCTTTAAAGTATATAAAAAAAAATCCCCTCCATTTTAGGATGTGTAAAAAAAATGTGGAATACTGTTTAAAAGAAGAGCTCCGGACAACATTACCGCATCAATCGTTCAGAGAGCTTCAACAGAGTTCAAACACCTATTGCTTTATAAAATTTCTCCGAGAAAATAAAATATCTCAAGCCATGAACTTTTATGTTCCAATTCAACAGGAGGCAAGTGATAGTAAGTTTATTTAATTTTATAAAATATTTTGCTTATATTATACTATCTATTTACATGTTTTCTTTTTTTCAAAACGCATTTTCTCAAACATCGTCTAACACATCTTATATGCACTGACATCGACAGCATACAAATTTCTGGACATTGAGATCTATATTTCATGTGGAAATTACAATTGGTGATAATCGAGGTAACCGCATGTTCATACCTCATGCTACGTGGAAGATGTTCATCGAGGGCAGATATCAATTAATGCAGTCTTATCATCATGACTGATTCAAGATCTAAATGTGGAAATTATTAAAATATATAATACAAATAATGTGAAGTTAATATTAAATGGCACATGTTTGTACATGAAACCAACAAATGTGTTTTTCTTATTTGAGCTTGAGCAATGTGTTAAACATGTATTCTATGAACTGGGTCAATATATGAACGATGCTAGTAAGAAATTCGTATATTTTGTGTCATTTTTAAGACAAAATTGTATTACTAATAAAAACGATGCTGCAAATACTTTGTACAAAATTTATGACAAAGATTCTATTATAGAATGTGAACTAATATTCTAGTTTGGATTATATTGTACATACTGCATTACATGATAAATAAATGTACCGGTATATAAGCTTAAATCCGCTGTTTTTTAGTCAGAAAAACACATTCTTTTTTCCTAGGAAGCAAAAACAAATTTATTCAAAGTACTTGCCCTCGCTAACTATACATTTTTCCCA
>Ga0157363_1007086_pt1 | contig 10604 bp, 7 predicted proteins | sample AttsexASBM1_FD_111477 | JGI IMG/M metagenome (GOLD analysis project Ga0157363, IMG submission 111477) | Fungus gardens microbial communities from leaf cutter ant in Ribeirão Preto, State of São Paulo, Brazil - Atta sexdens ASBM1 | ecosystem: Host-associated > Fungi > Mycelium > Unclassified ...
ATATAATGTGTATATATGTATATATATATATATATACATATATATATATACATATGTATACACACACATATATATATATATATATACACACACACACACACACACAGTCCTTAAATATTTGTCATAAAATCATAAATGGAAATAACTAGCCAATATAATTTCAGCTAGGTACTATTAGAAATTAAAATTCTTATTAATTTTGATTTTGCCTAACAGTAAAAGACATAGATATTTTCTAAAAAATGTGAAAAAAAGAATTTGTAGTAATCAGCGAATGGTGAAGATCCTGTAATCTAAGTGTATTATCTGATGCAGCCCAGTAACATAAAGCTGACAGAATATAAGCGTATTTCATATGACGATGAGATCAAGTTTTGCGTTCCAGTAATGATATTACTCCATTGGTCTGTTGCAAAGCTATGAAAGAATTAATAAAACAGATAAAGGACCGCCGCAAGTTACCCTGAATTTCCACTCGTTCGACTTCATGACAATCTGATTTTTAGAGTCTCCACCATCACCGCCCTGTGAAGATATAGCACATTAAAGAAATATAGAGTTTCTTCAAGATAACGTTTCCTCCGTTATCATACTTGTTGTTTTAACTATCAAAACTTTAAGATAATAATTATGAAATAAACATAATTAAATATGAATAAAATAGTTGTACCTATATCATATATTGTGATAAAGTGATTGAATATTTTTTAGAAAAAAAAAATACTCAATTTATAATTTAAATTCAAAAATTTGCTATTGATGTGAAAGAAATTTACTTAAATAAAGAAATGTGCTTAAATTTAAAGAAATGTGCTTCTCGATCAAATTAATAAATCAACAATTGAAAAGATTTCATCAGATCATATTACATGATGGTATAAAATTCGAATTGTATGTATTAAGCACATATGTCCATGCTAAATCCTGTTTAAAAAAATTATCATCAATTTATACATATGTTACTTAATGTTTTTTGAAAGCCATACCGATGAAGCATTATATAAGAGAAAAGATAATATTCACAAGTATCTATTTATTCAGAAATAAATAGATTGTAATTACGTTAATTTTTAAACATAAATTATTAATAATTAAAGAAAAAGAAGAATCATTATAGCTATGATACATACATATATACAAATATATATATATATATACTGCAATGATTATCTAGATATATGTCTCAATTATTAGAATATCTTAAGCCTATTATAGATCATGAGCAATATATAAATTGAGGTAAACATAAAACAGGACTGCTCTCCAACTATATAGTTTAGTGTTTAATAGGATGCAAAATGTACTTGTTATTTTATGAAAAAGTAAATATAATAAAAATACAATTAAAAGTATTTTCAATAAAATCAAAATTTTTACAAATACAAATTTTCTACTATAAATGTATGTAAATATGTGTGTGTGTATATATATATATATATATATATATATATATATATATATATATATACATACTATTTATTTCTTATATCAATAAATTATCTCATATATTATATCATAAAGTTGTTTAGTATTGTGTTGCTGATGCAATCTCAATGAAAATAAGCATTAGCCTTAAAGAATGTTTTACAACAGCATGTAACATGTCTACTTATTTCAACTTGACACTAAACGGAATATTAATTTGATAAAATATATATGTATACATATATATATACTTGTACCACATATATATATGTGTATACTTGCTACCAAATAAAGTTAATATAACCAGCTTACATAAAGACTAGTTAAATACCAACTATTTACAAATATATAGGAGTAAATAATAGAGTGATTATTCTATTATTCTATATGTTCCGCCTACCTTGTCTTTTTTGTCCTGCCTCGCATAAGGAAAGCAAGGTATCACCGCTGTTACTCGAGATGCAGAAGCAATTTTACAAGCGTTGATCATGATGAGAAGTTCCATAAGATTATCATTCACCTCGCCGCTTCCACTTTGTACGATGTAGACATCTTCCCCACGAACGGATTCTCCTATCTCCACGCTAAACATTATTAAATCTTGCGTTATTTCCTGCAATCTTACAAGAACAGTAGAATATGAGTGAGATTCTCGAATAGATAATTTTTTTTAACAATTAGAAAATACAAACTAAAAATCCGAATTAATATCTGCAGGATATCGATGCGACTGCTTAATGTGAGCTGCGGAAAAGAACGGCGAGATTTTTCTCGTTTATCATCTGTGGCGATGTAATCAACGTGATCGTCATGATCTTTGCGATGAGTAGCATTTTGCGAGCTCAGAAGAATCTCACAAGTGCACGCGGCTCCGCGCGTTGTATTCATTTCGAGAAACGTCGTGGCGCGGATTGACGAACGCGGCACGCGTCCATCGAGTTAGAAAAACGGTTTAGAAGTCGTAGAGCAATCAGCGAGGTGAAGCGAAATCGGGCACGAGGGAACAGAGACAGAAATAAGGAACGCGGAGTATTGTTGATTGTTATCCCGCGTATTGCGAATTGCGAAGGAATAATGCGGAGGCTATGCGTTGCGGAGAAGGAATAACGAAGGAAGAATAAAGCAGGCTAGAAGAAGAACGAGACGGCGTTCGTTTGGAGTTCGCCATGTGGGAATCACACTATCACACAGCCCACGCGCGACGACACGTGGTCTTATGACTGACAATAAAAACGTGGTTGCGGCGTACGTAGCGACCATTACCATGTCTCGAGGTTGCTGAATTTCTTGGTGACAACCTTGCCGATGTCGATGCCAAGACGGTCGACGATCCGCTGAGCAAGATCCGGATGCGAAGTCCCGCTGAAGACTTTGATGTTGGGCATTCTGCTCTGTAAGACTCGCGCGCGTGAGTTTTCCAAGTTTGCGCGTAACAAACTCTTGGCACGTACTGGCTGCGACACAGGCATCACTACAACAGAAAGCACCGGGGCGGTCGGCCAATCGGTGATCGCGCGCGCACCGGACGTGACGTCGCTTGATCACGCTCCGCCTACGCGCACGCCGCGGCCGCACAAGGGTATTGGGATTGGATATATCTATATCTATATCTATATCCTGCAGTATCTTGCAATTAGCGCGTTGACAGTGGTTGAACGGAGCTGAACGGAGCGGGGCTTCGTTATCGCTTAGCTTAGACACTTATCCCACATTCCGTTTGCGCATTTCCTCTCTCTCCATCTCACGCGGAAAATAACCATCTTTGATAAACGGTTTTATCGAAGATATGCTTATGGCCGCCTTCCAAATTGCTTGCGTAAGACCGGTATCATACAGACTACACATTCAAATCGAAAATTTAGATTAAAAATTGAAATTTGATGAAAACGAATCAAAACGAAAGAAGCGAAATTTCTTCGTTCAAATATCTGAATTCTGATCCTTAATCTTACAAATGTTTACCTATCGGAATTGTTTTTATTCTCTACCAAATATAGTATAAGGTGATCCCTTAAAAGGAGGGATATAAAAAAAATTTTTTTCAATATTACTTAATTAAATTTTAAAGACGAATATTTTCTTATAATTGTTAAACTAATACAATATTATATATTATTATATTTGTAAATAACTAATAACACTTAATGTGTGACATTACAACAAAAGTTACATCGAATTGAGTTATGAGATTTTTAAAATTGTATTTTCTACTGAATATTTTTTGCGAATATTTGGATTTTTAAATAGACAAATCAATAAAACTGAAAATTATATTTCACACTTATTTTCGATCACACATTAAAAGAAGGATATACAATAAAGGATATAAAATAAATAATGTTATGTCCTTAACTTGGGAGAAAATTTGAGACGCGTCTGAAAAGAAAACTAAGACGACAAGGTTCAAAACTATCCCTCCTAATTCGGGTTGATCACCTTACTTGACCGATTTCACGACGAGGTGGTCGCGCTCGTGCTTCCACCAGTTCCACCAGTTGTTCCACCCTTCGCGTTGATAACGTACTTTAATCGCGTTGGTTCCGCGAGCGGAACGTGTAGTGGTTACGATCTCGATTGTCGCATTCGTCGCACGTGCACACGTGCCGTCCTTGTCAATCTTGTCAATCTTGTCATCGGGGATCGGGGGGATCGAAGCGCATTGGCGCAATCCGCGCAATAGCGTAAATCGGCGTAAATAGCGCAATTGGGCGCAGAATGCAAATGGCGGCCAACCGGGCCAGCGATGAGCAGTATTAGCGGTGAGTGGGCTGCGCGGCGCGACGTGAATCTAGACGAAATTTAAAAGGGGCGGGCGCAATGAGAGTGATAGTCAACTTTTGCACATTGATGTGGCGCCGCGCCGATGGCTGCCGGTGGCGGTGAGTCGAACGACGAGTCGCGTGTGTACGTGCGCGGTGGTGCGCGGTGGCGGCGTGATTTCGTAGATACGGCCGTTGCAACGGTCTGTTACTGGGTTAGGCGGTTAGGGTTTAGGGACGTTAGGGACGAGTCCGGGTGAAACGGGCAGACGAAGACAATTTGGATTTGAGTGCAGGTGCACGGAATTCGTCGATTCGCATTTCGCGACATTCGCGTGGAGGACACTCTACGCGCGACGCGACGCGACGCGACGCCGCCAACGTGCAAGAAAACGCGTCGCAGGGCACGAGCTCGCTCGTTCGTCCTCGTCCGAGTGACAATGACAACGTGCTAACCGTTTTAAATGATTCGGAAGCCATGGCGAACATCGCGGCACAGCGAATCAAACGGGAGTTCAAAGAGGTTATAAAGAGTGAGGAGGTGAGTGTCGAGAGTGTCAAGACGGTCGAGTCGACGGCAATCGGAGCAAGCCAGAGTTCGCGCGTGCTATCCCTGATGCTCGCAATCCTCGCAATAAGCTACAACAGCGGCCGCGTATCGCGATATTACGCAATCCCAGCAATCGGGATCTAGCACGCGGTCGTCGACGAATCCAGACGAATCCGCTCGACAGCGGGTGACAGGAGAGCCTGTTGCTCGTCGCGCAAGTCGCAAATTGCAAATCGCAACCCAGTGCTCGACTGTCACTTCAACCCGTATTTCTTGTCGATTCTAGATTCTAGAATATTCAGAGAGAAAGAGAGCTCAACGAATTTCTCTCAATATCGTATTGTACCGCTTGCGATGTATGTAACGCATGTTGTAATGTTACGATATGGTAATTGGCATCTCCTTGTTCTACAGTTGTCGTCGATGTCGAATGTCGATGATCTAATGAAAATATGCTCGCTCGATTCGACCGTACTCACCACGATGCGCGTGTGCAGGTCCGGGATCTCGGCCGCACTGGGAGTCTTTGCACTTTTTCAGATTGCTCATTTCTGCCCTCGCATTTCATATATCTGTCCCCAATAATACTTGCACGTGCTTTCGAACGGCTGATTTACGCCTCGGCGTAAATAGTCGCGACTAAGGCCATACCATGACAGTTTTGTATATTATTATGAATTCCGTTATTGTGAAACGATCGAGATTTCTCTTATCATGCCTCGGATGTCATAGGACATAGGTTATGATTACATGTTTATTTTGATAATTGTACCGTGAGACTGATGTAGTACCACACACGAATTTTACGAGGGAGCATAATTTAGCAATGTGTTTTCGGTTCTATTATCTCGTCCTTTTATCTATCATCACATAACTAAAATGCTTTTCTGCCTGGGGAAACAAGGATGCAATTGAAAAACAAGTATCGCGTACATCATTAAAACTGTCGGAAATATTGCTGCGCTGATACGATTTCTTAATGCTCAATTGTTTTCTTTAAATTAACCGCTTCGTCTTTACTTTTCTAATCAATATGTCGTTTGCTATCAATTTGCTCTCCAAATTATGATTTTTACAACTTGATTGTTGTATTGCTATATCTATATGCCTCCCAAATATATATAAATGAAATTGTAAAATATATGTTCTTATCACAAATCCTTAATAGATTTGATTTCTAATAAATTAGTACATGTTACAGTTTGGTCACAAATATATTTATTCATTAATTTGAATTTAAGAAATCTTAACACTTAAATTACAGATTTTTTTTTATATAATAACATGTTACAAGTTATTTCCATTTTGCTTACTCATGTTGTGTGTGCGTGCGTGTGCATGTAGTTTTATAAGTTTTGATATACTGTACGTCCAAGTTGTTACATATACATTTATAACATATTTATAGCAACTTGACCAACTAATACTTTATTTATTTAATGTTTGTAATAGATAGCAAAATGTGCGATTAAAGTAGAGTTGGTCAACGATAGTCTTACCGAATTAAAAGGAGAGATTGCTGGTCCACCAGACACACCATACGAAGGTGGTAATTTTGTGCTTGAGATCAAAGTTCCCGAGACGTATCCATTTAATCCTCCCAAAGTAAGTTCATAGTTTTAAGAATGTAAACCGTTTTTTTTGTGTGTTTTTTATTTGAGTTGTTTTTTTTTGTTAATATTTGTGTAGCAAGCACAGCTTCTAAAAAATGTCTATTATCTTTTTTTATTACAATATAATAATATAACAAAGTTACTTATAAGACATGAATATTATAAATCTTATCATTTTATTGATTTTCATAAATTGACAACACATATATTATCAATATATTATGTCTTCAGTATAAATTTGTATACTGTATTTTAAATATTCATAATAGATAAAATAAATTTCAAGTTTTCATAAATAAATTGTCAAAAGTTTTGTATTATATAAAATTTATATTTTGCAGGTACGTTTTATAACAAAAATATGGCATCCCAATATATCTTCTGTTACTGGTGCCATATGTTTGGATATTTTGAAAGATCAATGGCATGTATTTTTATTATAAATTTATTAATTAAATTATGAATTTTTGTATATCAAAAACTTTTATTTAATATTTATATAATATTATTATATTATTTATATAATATTTTTATTTAATATTTATATTTTACAACTTCTTTTACTAAATGAAAAGATATTTGTTATTTATTATTTATATATTTGATTATGTATTTACATATTTTTTAAATTTAATCTTGTGACTTTATATGTAATATAATTATGCATCTGTAAAATAATCTCATTATTATCATATTTAAGGGCTGCCGCAATGACTTTGCGTACGGTACTGCTATCGCTTCAAGCGTTATTATCTGCAGCAGAACCTGATGATCCTCAGGATGCAGTAGTCGCTAAACAATATAAAGAACATCCTGAATTGTTTCGTCAAACTGCCACACATTGGACATTTATATATGCAGGTGGTACGTGCATTATTCCTGCGTATATTCGCGCATTTTATGTATATATATATATATATATTTTTTTTTGTTAAAATACTCATTTATATTGATTCTCTAGGGCCAACGAAAATGCCTGATTTAGATGACAAGATAAGAAGATTAACAGATATGGGAATCGAAGAACATAACGCGAGAGTCGCTCTATCTTCATATAATTGGGACTTGGAACGCGCCACCGAGCACTGCCTCTTTAGTTAGTGATAACTATATAGTTAATTTATCACATCCATTCATTTTCTGCAAAAAAAATTTCCTTGTAATAAAATCATGTCCGAATATTGATATCATTGATTTTGCAATTGGAATTCTGCAGTTATATTGACAATAGCTGGATGATAAAAAGAAATTATCTGAAGAGCTATCCAACATTTATCAATAGTCTAATCTATTTAATTTGTAACATAAGAGCGAGGGAAAAATAATTTAAAAAAAAATGATTAGAATTAACAAAATTTTAAACATTTTCTGAGAACTATACTGTTCTGCATTACATTCTGTTCAAATTCCATTGTTGCTTAAGAAATAGCGTAATTTTACAACAAAGTTTAAATTGATATATTCTTGATTGTTTATTTTGTACGTAATAATTCAATATATCACAAATTAAATGATATAAATGCATAATATCTTTTAATTCTGTATCACTTTCGAAATTTTATTTTATCTTTTATAATTAGCCTTTGATAATTTTAATTGCATTCTAGATTTTCAATTTGTATTTGAAATATTGCCAGTAAAGTCTAATACATACATTCAGACTACATCTTTCAAGTATAATTTGATCCCGTTTACAATTTCTATACTTTATAATCTATTTTTCATATCAGTGATGCACAAATTTTCTTTATAAACTGTACCTAATCTATATATTTTATCTTTACATGATTACATCATTTATATTTTTAATAGAAATTGCATATTACAATAAAAATATATTTAATAAAAAATATATTAAATAATTCGCTCGTATAAATTTCAAACAATAAAAAAAGGAGCTTTTAAGCATTAACAATAAACAAGCCAGGCCATTACAATAATAGAGCTTTGAAAGATGTAAATAATAAACCTTTATTATTCTAAGTCCTCATCAGCCGTATTTATAAATGAAATAAAAACCCTTAACAATAATTTATATAAATATATTAAAAACTTAGAAATTATTTTCGGTAATGGTATAAAAAATGTATTCCGGTTAATATAATTATATATGATGTATAATATTAATTATATTAATATACATTTATAGACATAGCTGATGAGAAGGCTTAGCATGGTTGAAACGTTCCGTGAAATGATAATAAAAGAATAATAAAGGTTTACTGTTTACATCTTCCAAAGCTCGTTTATTGTAATGGCCTGATAGAAGCTTCTTATTTTATTATTTGAAAAATATATTTCTTTTGTTCTTTAATACAAGGTACACATCTTGTTATTATAGCTTACAAATTTTTTTTATAGTTTTGCAATGTTAAATGTTTTTAATAAAAAAAAAAGTTTACACTAATTTGAAATCTATCAGTATTATAAAGTGTAATTTGGTCATCACTGATTTATGATAAATAAAAATGTTAATATATATATGCATATGTTCAAAAAAAGTAATCTCTTTCATTTGAAAAAAGATAGAGAAAGCATAACTTATGTGAGCAAATCGCTTGTATATTATTGAAATAAGATATGACCTGTAAAAAGATTCATATACTTGTTCGCCTCGATGTCAATATTTTATACTTGTACATTTTTAGTGTTGGTTTACAGGAAGTAAAACTATTCACATCATAGATATCTGTATCTTTCGACAAGTATATATCTTGTCTTACTTGTTTTTGTATTTGTGTCATGCCGTGTACATTCCAGACTCAGGTGTAAATGGCATTTATTTAACGGCCTCAATTAAATTTTACATAAAAATATATAATTGGAGAAAAAGGTTCAAAACAGATTAAATTCATTCTAATAACAATCCTGTAAAACTGTGAAACAGCATAGCTAGAAAGAATAAAGATGGAAATTTAATTAGCCCATTATTTGTATAATAATGTATATGATGCAGAAATGCACATAGCTTTTTGTACAATCAAATGTTAAATCATATGCGTTACATAGCGAAAGGATGAATATTGAATTATAGTTTCATCAGTAATATTAATTTGTAATATTAATTTTTTCATAAATCATGTTTAAAAAAGTGATAGCTAGATCAATTGATTGTAAAAATTGTTTTGCTTTATTTTATTCTTTTAAATATTTAGCTCACGTGTATTATCCTACATATGAGTTTGTTTATGGATGTGGTTGTAGTTCCAACATCCTCTTTGATGTTTTAATTGCTGTAATGTTTAATAATCATGAAAAAATAAATAATTCTTTTTTCATTGTTCCGACTGGATTCTAATCTCTGTATAGATTTGTTCCTTATATTTTTCTCAGAAATATAAAAAACATTCTTTTATTCACTAGTACATAAATTTTTATATTATTTTATTTGTTAATAAGTATTTAATACAGATTTTCTTTTTTAATGTCACTTAATAATTGTGCAAATTATCTCAAAGCTGGCCAAACAAATTTCTCACTAAATTTCTTGTACTACGTATGCGAAAACAATATCAAAAAATATTTGTAAAATCAACTATTGCAATAAGTTGCTGAACATTTTTTTTTTTTTGTTAAAAGTACTATTAAATTTAAATCTCAATTGTACTATGCATAAATATGATTTGATATTATAAATATAAAATAAATTAGTAGCAATAATTACTGAATTCTCTCAGTAATTAAATTATAGTTAAGTTCAGCGTGTGGATAACAAAAATAATAATATAGAAAATACAATATAAAAAATAGCTATACCTTTTAGATTGTATTTATATTTCTTATTTAAAAAAGAAAAAAAAAGATTTATTCATTATTTATATTTGTTTTTTACTTGAATGTGATTAAAGTGAACAAAAATTCTATAATCCAGTTCGAGAAAATTTTGCGATGACAATTTCTACAACAGATATTTAATTTTAATCTTTATATATAATTTTAAATTACAAATAATTTTAATATACATGAACATACAACATTGCAAACAAACAAAAAAATTTATAAATCTTAAACAAAGGGCATAATGTATGATAAAATTATGAGACAAATTTAAATAATTTTTAAATCATTCTGAACAATTAAATTATATATCAGTTGTTTTTCTAAATGTAGTTTCATAAAATTTGACTTATTCTATAGGATTCTAAGTAGAAAAAATAAAAACAAATAGAAGAATAATAAATTATTGTAAATGAATTTTAGACACATACACACACATACACCCACACACACACACACACACACACACACACACACACA
>Ga0157363_1007087_pt1 | contig 10604 bp, 10 predicted proteins | sample AttsexASBM1_FD_111477 | JGI IMG/M metagenome (GOLD analysis project Ga0157363, IMG submission 111477) | Fungus gardens microbial communities from leaf cutter ant in Ribeirão Preto, State of São Paulo, Brazil - Atta sexdens ASBM1 | ecosystem: Host-associated > Fungi > Mycelium > Unclassified ...
ACGTTCTTAGCTCAGCGAATTGCGCTTCGTCATTGGCATCTTGAATCGAACCTGGGCGAAGCCCATCTCCCAACGAGAGCGAAACATCGTAGGCAGCACAAATCTTACAAATTTCACGAAAGTGCTGATAAAGAAAATTTTCTTGATGGTGTGAGAGGCACCATTTGGCCATAATTGAGCCGCCACGGGAGACAATACCGGTAAGCCGTTTCGCTGTCATCGGGACATATCGTAGCAATACTCCAGCGTGAATAGTAAAATAGTCAACGCCTTGTTCAGCTTGTTCGATAAGCGTATCGCGAAATAGCGGCCAGTCGAGGTCCTCGGCGATACCATTAGCTTTCTCTAATGCTTGGTAAATGGGCACAGTTCCGATAGGTACTGGGCTATTGCGTAGCAACCATTCCCGCGTCTCATGAATATTACGTCCCGTTGAGAGATCCATAATCGTGTCAGCACCCCAGCGGGTCGCCCAAACAAGTTTTTCAACTTCTTCTTCGATCGAAGAGGTGACCGCTGAATTACCAATATTCGCGTTCACTTTGACTAAAAAATTACGCCCGATAATCATGGGTTCTGATTCAGGGTGATTAATATTGGCCGGTATGATCGCTCGCCCAGCGGCGACTTCTTGACGTACAAATTCCGCTGTGATTTCTCGTGGGGTCTGTGAACAGAAAGGTGCGCCGGGGTGTTGTCGCAATAACTCACTTTCGGGAAGCGTCGCTCGCCCCAAGTTTTCCCTGACGGCGATAAACTCCATCTCAGGGGTAATGATACCGCGACGCGCATAGTGGAGTTGTGTGACACAAGCGCCAGCACTCGCCTTACGAAATTGAAACGGTTTCTGAAAGCGAATCGTCTCAAGTGTGGCATCGGATAACCGCTGTTGCGTGTAGTCTGACGCAGTATGCTTGATCGCTTCAGAGTCCATCCGCTCCGCTATCCATGTGGCACGCAGTGGCGCAATACCGTCGTGAACATTGGGAGTGGATTCAGGATCGCCAAACGGGCCGGAGGTATCATAGATAGGGATTGAGGGGTTTTCTTCGTAAACAGAAGCATCACTATTCAGTGTGGGCGAGAGGTGGATCATCCTCACCGGTACACGAATATCGTCTCGTGGACCTGACAACCACTCTCGTGTGGAGTTGGGAAACGTTGCACCGGTTAAAGATTGCAGAAATTGTTGCGCTTTCTGGCGTTTTTCGCGACGTGATAAAGATTCAGACATAGCAGTTTCTCGACATTGAAAGAAAAATGCTTGTCCGGAGTTCGGAAGGAGCAATGTACCTTGAAAAGGTCAATATAGATCAAGGCAGGAAATTGACTCTTGTTCCCTTCGCAGGTACTAACCTGATCAGGTTCCGCGGATCCCGAATTAACGGTCTCAGCCCAATAGGGCACTCCGACAAGATAAATAAGCTAACTTCGCTTTAAGAGGAGATTCCAACTCTCCTCACTGCACCATAACCTTATTCAGAATAATTCACAACAGCAGTCATTAACTATCGAGCATCCCTGATGAAAGGGAAGCAGACGATTTTACTGTCTCGGTGGCGAGTGGATTGCTCACTAATTGCGGAGAATCCTCACGCGATCCGACAAGCTCTGTTGAGAGTAACATCTGATCTTCAAGATCAAACAATGCATCAAGCTGCATGCCGACTTCCGAGATCACACTGCGTAATTTAGGGATCTCGCCGTTAGAGATAGCGGGTTCTAAATAGGTATCGTACAGTGCGAGCAAAGTCTGGGTACTGTCTTCTAATTTTGGGTACAGGGTACTCAGCAGTTTTTGCTGTGCTGGCGAGGCCAACAAAATCTCGATTTGTTGATAGTGTTTGAAGTGCCCAGATGAGAGGTAATCAACTAGACGCTGACAGAAGGTATCAAGCGCGGCCTCGTCACAGCGTTCACTCTCACTTTTCTGTGGGATCAGTCCAATCAAGTGGTAGTAAGCGACCAATAATTGACGACGGCTCGCCAACCACTGGTCAATCATTGGGTGGCTTACCGTCATTTTTTCGCTTAAGTTAGCTAATTTAGTCAGCATTATGGCTGCTCCGAATAAGGTTAGTTAACTAAGCGTAGACTATATTAATAAATTCACCTGACTTTAAGGAGGCATGGCGTGGTTGAATACAATCAGATGACAGAACAAGAAGGGTGGTGGGTGTGTAGCGAGGGACGAAATCTTTGGCTACCCCAAGGTCAACTCCCTTATGGAACCGCCAGCGAACTCGGTCTTAACATCGATAATGCGCGGCAAATAGGTGAATACCAAGGTAAACCTTGCTGGTTGATTTGCCAGCAACAGCCCACTGATATGGAAAGTGTTCGCCGTCTTCTAGGGACCAATAAGCCGTTATTCCAACTCGCAGGACGAGGAGTTCAACTCGCAGAATTTTATTGCGCCCATCGTTGGTGTGGCTATTGCGGGTCTGAAATGAACCGCTCAAAGAAAGAGTTCGCTTGCTTATGTGATCATTGCGGAGAGCGCTATTATCCGCAGATTGCCCCGTGCATTATTATTGCCATTCGTAAAGGTCGACAAATTTTATTGGCACAACATCAACGCCATAAACAGCCTATTTTTACCGTATTAGCGGGTTTCGTTGAGGCAGGTGAAACGCTTGAAGAATGCGCGCACCGTGAAGTGATGGAAGAGAGTGGCATTACAATAAAAAATCTACGCTATGTTGCCTCGCAACCTTGGCCATTTCCTCACTCTTTAATGTGCGCTTTTACTGCAGAGTATGACGGCGGCGAGATTGAAATAGATCCTAAAGAACTGAAAAGTGCCGAGTGGTTTGATGTATCGCAATTACCGAAAATCCCAGAGATTGGTACGATTGCCCGACGCCTGATTGAAGACACTGTTGTCCTATGTCGGCAAGACTAACGTAAAGCTGATCTCACACAATATTTTCGCTGTCGATTTACGGTATTACCTATTCCCCATGCGTAATGACCAATTCACCCTGTTATGGGTGCTATGGGCAATATGGGGGATTTTATTAATCACCTATTTTTCCCCTTATTTTTCTCTCGTTAACTGTGTACAGGTTGCTACGTTATGGATAGCGATATGTGGAGCAGTGGCGGTCTATTTTCGTCAGCGAACTAAAAGAGCCTTTATGTTTAAAACTAAAAAGAAAATCGATATCGTCGATTCAAGTCAAATTGGGATGAGTACTCCCACTGTGGAGGCCGCTCAAGTGAAAGAAGAACGTGCGGTTAAAGAGACATTGATTGCTAAAGGCACGGTTCTTACCGGAGAGATCAGTAATGAAGCCGATGTATTAATCGAAGGAAGCGTGATCGGTGATATTCATAGCACCCGTTCGATTCGTATAGGTAGAGAAGGGAAGGTACAAGGGACTCTGACGGCTGAAAAAATAACCATTAATGGTTACTTGCAAGGTCGTTGCCAAGCTGCATCAGTGAAGATACTGTCTCAAGGCCGCTTAGATGGTGACATCCAAGCTAGCGAGCTATCGATTGAGCGGGGTGGCATATTCAGTGGGAACTCACAATATTCTGCTGATAAAAAGATTAAAGAAGTAGAAAAAACATCCAAAGAGAAAGTGATGACACTTCCTAAACTTGCCTCAGCGTCGGAGTGTTCGATAGGAACAAAATAGCGTGATGGGCTTTAGATAACTGGCTGAGCAGATATGCTGTCGCCAAAATAATTTAGTCTGTAGTGTCCACGAAGTTTTTAAATAGCTGTTACACTAGGCCTAGACAAAAGAGAGCCTAGAAAATGAATGAATTAAAAAACGATCGCTATTTGCGCGCATTATTGCGCCAACCTACAGATGTGACGCCTGTTTGGATGATGCGCCAAGCGGGACGTTATTTACCAGAATATAAAGCCACTCGTGCTGTCGCAGGCGATTTTATGTCGCTGTGCAAAAATGCTGAACTCGCTTGTGAAGTGACGCTTCAACCGTTACGCCGTTTTCCATTAGATGCTGCGATTCTCTTCTCAGATATTTTAACCATTCCCGATGCAATGGGCCTTGGCCTCTACTTTGAGGCAGGTGAAGGGCCACGATTCAGTTCCCCTATTCAAACGATAGCGGACGTGAAAAAACTGCCTATTCCTGACCCTGAACAAGAATTAGGTTATGTCATGAATGCCGTACGGACTATCCGTAAAAATTTACAGGGCGAAGTCCCGTTAATTGGCTTTTCAGGCAGCCCTTGGACGCTGGCAACTTATATGGTGGAAGGCGGAGGCAGCAAAGCTTTCACCAAAGTTAAAAAAATGATGTATGCCGAGCCAGCAGCGTTGCATTTGATGCTAGAGAAAGTCGCCGAGAGCGTGACAAGTTATTTAAACGCACAGATCAAAGCTGGCGCGCAATCGGTGATGATCTTTGATACTTGGGGTGGCGTACTAACAGGGAGAGATTATTTAGAATTCTCCTTACATTATATGCATAAAATTGTTGATGGCTTGATTCATGAGAACGAAGGTCGTCGCGTACCGGTGACGCTGTTTACTAAAGGTGGCGGTCAGTGGTTAGAGCAAATAGCAGACACAGGTTGTGATGCCATTGGACTGGATTGGACGACACGTATCGACGAAGCAAGACAACGCGTTGGCCATCGGGTTGCGCTGCAAGGAAATATGGATCCTTCCATTCTTTATGCGCAACCAGCTCGTATCGAGGCTGAAGTGCAAACTATCCTTGCGCAATATGGTCAGGGAAGTGGCCATGTCTTTAACCTTGGTCACGGTATCCACCTTGATGTTCCACCAGAAAACGCAGGCGTGTTTGTTGAGTCAGTGCACCGTTTCTCTGAGCCTTACCACCGCGAAGGATGAGTATTGACTTAGCCGAGTTGAAAGCCTTACAACAGCAATATGCTTGTCAGGTTATTCAACATGACAAGCCTGAAGCACTCTCCCCGCGGTATATCGCCGGGGGAGATGTTGGCTTCGAAGCACAAGGGACTGTGGCTCGCGCAGCGATGGTGATCCTGACTTGGCCTGAACTTGAGCTGGTGGAGTATAAGGTTGCGCGGGTGCCTGTTACATTACCTTATATTCCAGGTTACCTCTCATTCAGAGAGTGTCCGGCTTTGGAAGCGGTGTGGCAAATGCTCACCATTAAGCCTGATTTATTGTTTATCGACGGTCAGGGCGTTGCGCATCCACGTGGACTCGGTGTTGCAAGCCACTTTGGCTTATTGGCCGATGTACCGACTATTGGGGTTGCTAAAAGCCGACTCTGCGGCGAATATCCCGCGTTACCCTTGGAACCCGGCTCATTCGTCGACTTACGATATCATGGGCAGAGGATAGGCTCGGTGCTACGAAGTAAGGTTCGCTGTAATCCGCTTTTTGTTTCCGTTGGGCATCAGATCAGTGCTGCGTCAGCATTGGCGTGGACTCAACAATGTTTACGCGGTTACCGCCTACCCGAGCCAACTCGCTGGGCGGACGCTGTCGCGTCGAATCGATCAAGTTTTCAACGCTGGCTAGCCCGACAATAACACTGATAATCACAGTGAATTACGATACACTGTGTGAAGCGATTTTATAATGAGTATCCTGCATGTTACGTAATCCTATCCATTTACGCTTAGCCAAGCTTGAAAGCTGGCAGCACGTGACCTTTATGGCATGTCTATGTGAGCGTATGTACCCTAACTATCAAATGTTTTGCCATGACACCGGTTTTGCTAATGCACAGCTTTATCGCCGTATCCTTGATCTTATCTGGGAGACGTTACTGGTCAAAGATGCAAAAGTTAACTTTGATAGTCAGCTAGAGAAGTTTGAAGAAGCGATTCCTGTTGGAGAAGACTTCGAGATCTATGGTGTTTATCCTGCGATTGACGCGTGTGTCGCGTTAAGCGAGGTCGTCCATTCTCGTTTGAGTGGCGAAACGTTAGAACATGCGATTGCGGTAAGCGAAACCTCAGTCACCACCGTAGCAATGTTAGAAATGACGCAGAGCGGTCGTGAACTCACAGACGAAGAACTGAAAGATAACCTCGCTGTTATCGACGAGTGGGATGCCCAATGGGAGATTTTTCGCTTGCTTGCCGAATGTGAAGAACGAGACTTGGAGCTAATTAAAGGGCTTCGACAAGACTTACGCGAAGACGCAATAAGTAATATTGGTGTGGTTTTTGAGCAAAAAAGCTAAGAAATTTGGTATCAAAGCCAAATAACCTGTACTGAAGGCTTCACAATCGCCCCCTGTCTAGTCTACATTTGAGGGGCTAATCTTGAGGCTATCAGAACGCGGAGGCAGAAAAGGGTTTATCGATTCTTTTTGCTCTCGTGACTGGCAAGCGATAAATACACTTTAAGGATAACTTATGAACAAGACTCAACTGATTGATGCGATCGCCGAAAAAGCGGATCTGTCTAAAGCCCAGGCTAAAACTGCACTGGAATCGACTCTTTCTGCGATCACTGAGTCTCTGAAAGAAGGTGATGCGGTTCAGCTAGTAGGCTTCGGTACTTTCAAGGTTAATCACCGTGCAGAGCGTACTGGTCGTAACCCACAAACCGGTAAAGAGATCAAAATTGCTGCAGCAAATGTTCCTGCATTTGTTTCAGGTAAAGCTCTGAAAGATGCTGTGAAATAAACGCATCTTATCAGTGATAAGTTTGATCGGAAGGGGAGCTCTCCCCTTCTTGATCGGTCCCGTAGTCACATCCTATTGACTAAAGAGATAGCTATGCGCTTGTTCTCTTATCGTTCCTTTCTTCTATTTCCTTTTTTCTGCTCCCTCTGTAGCTGCGCGCTCTTTCAAAAGAAACCTGAATCCCATGCCACCGGGTATCTGGCTGATCGTGGGGTGGTACGTATTTGGCAACATACCACGTCGTCAAATTATACGACGCTACAAACGATCTTTACTCCGTTTGATGACTCAAACGAATCAGAAGCGGTTTATCACTGGGACCAAGACTCATTGGTAAGTATTACAAAGCAGTCTCTCCAAGGGCCAGAGGATCGCTTTTCAGCACGGTTTAGTCGTAAAGATGGAACAACCACCTTTATGCAGCAAAAATATGCAACATCGCGTCAGCCATTGACAGTTAATGAGCTAGAACTCGCAAAGTTCGAGGCGCAACGTCTATTGGAGGCCAGCCGAGATCTCATCGATGGTAGGGTGGAGTTGCATCAGGGTCGTTGGTTGTCGACCCAACAAGTCGAGACGTGTGACAGGAACTTAGTTCAGTTTCATTTTACTGAAAGAGAGAATCAACGGCTGAGCATTTTATCACAGCAATCGCCAGCTTATGTTGCGTGGATTGAAGCACCAGAAGGGCAGCAGGTATTATTGATGACAACGCGTAACCTGTGTCAGCAACAGCCCAATTATTCCAAAAAGTAAGGGCTAGTGTACCCAGCCCTTACTAAAGTTACTTACGATTGATGGCCCGATAGCCAATATCGTGACGGTAAAAACTGCCTTCCCAACTGATCTGGCGAGTCAGCTGATAGGCATGCTGTTGCGCTTGCGCAATAGACTCCCCTAGCGCTGTTGCACAAAGCACTCGTCCGCCAGCAGTTGTCACGTCCTCACCGGATAACACTGTCCCTGCATGAAAGACTTTAGCATCCGTATTGCCTGTTTGAGGGAGCCCTTTAATGACATCCCCTTTACGGTAAGCATCGGGATATCCCCCCGCTGCAATAACAATGCCAAGCGCTGCCCGCTCGTCCCAGAGAGAATCAACCTGATCCAAACGTCCCGTGCTTCCCGCTAAACATAATTCGACGAGATCGGATTGTAGACGCATCATAATCGGTTGCGTTTCCGGGTCGCCAAAACGGCAATTGAATTCAATTACCTTAGGTTGTCCTGCCGCGTCAATCATCAACCCTGCATAAAGGAACCCCGTATAACGGTTTCCTTCTTGAGCCATACCTTTTACGGTCGGCCATATCACCTGATCCATGACTCGCTGGTGGATGTCATCAGTGACAACTGGAGCAGGGGAATAGGCACCCATTCCTCCAGTATTCGGTCCCGTGTCACCATCGCCTACGCGTTTATGGTCTTGGCTTGTGGCCATAGGGAGGACATGTTCACCATCCACCATCACGATAAAGCTGGCTTCTTCACCTTCAAGGAACTCTTCAATAACGATACGATGCCCAGCATCGCCGAAGGCATTACCCGCTAACATATCTTTTACGGCGGCTTCCGCTTCTTCCAACGTCATGGCGACAATAACGCCTTTACCAGCAGCTAAGCCATCCGCCTTGATAACGATCGGGGCACCTTTCTCTTGTAAGTAAGCTAATGCTGGCTCGATATCAGTGAAGTTTTGGTAAGCAGCGGTAGGAATTTGGTGGCGTTCTAAGAAGTCCTTAGTAAAGGATTTGGAGCCTTCAAGCTGCGCCGCAGCCTGCGTGGGTCCAAAAATCGTTAAGCCTTCGCGTTGGAAAGCATCGACAACGCCCCGAACTAAGGGGGCTTCGGGACCCACGATAGTTAAGCCAATATTTTCGCGTTTAGCAAAAGCCAGTAGCCCAGGAATATCGGTTACCTCAATCGCGACATTTTCTAACGTGGGTTCGAGTGCCGTACCAGCATTACCCGGTGCCACAAAAACTTTGGTTGCTAAAGGGGATTGTGCGGCTTTCCATGCCAAGGCATGTTCGCGGCCACCATTACCGATAATGAGAATATTCATTCTGTACTGACCTCTTCTTTAGTGGCGGAAATGACGCATTCCGGTGAAAATCATCGCAATATCATGCTCGTCTGCTGCCGCGATAACTTCTTCATCGCGAATTGATCCGCCAGGTTGGATCACACAACGTATGCCGACTGCTGCGGCTGCATCAATCCCATCACGGAAAGGGAAGAAAGCGTCTGACGCCATTGCTGAGCCGCTAACCTCTAAACCTTCATCAGCCGCTTTAATACCCGCAATTTTTGCTGAATAGACACGGCTCATTTGGCCAGCACCGATACCGATAGTGCGATTATTCTTCGCGTAGACAATGGCATTGGATTTGACGAATTTTGCGACTTTCCAGCAGAATAGCGCGTCACGCAATTCTTCTTGGGTCGGTTGACGCTTAGTGACAATCGTTAACTCACTTTCGCTGACCATTCCCAAATCACGGTCTTGTACTAATAAGCCACCATTAACACGCTTAAAATCATACCCGCTCTGACGTTGTTGCCATTCACCGCAGGTAAGCACGCGGACATTCTGTTTTGTAGCGGTGATAGCTAAAGCTTCTTCGCTGGCACTCGGAGCGATAATGACTTCGACAAATTGACGACTAATGATGGCTTGCGCCGTTGCAGCATCCAATTCACGGTTGAAGGCAATGATGCCACCAAAAGCAGAAGTCGGGTCGGTCGCATAAGCTAAGTCATAGGCTTGAAGTAAATCGCTGGCTGTGGCAACTCCGCAAGGGTTAGCGTGTTTCACAATCACGCAGGCTGGCTGCTCGAACTCTTTGACACACTCAAGCGCCGCATCGGTGTCAGCAATATTATTATAGGAAAGCGCTTTACCTTGACGTTGGACCGCTGTTGCGACAGAGGCTTCTGAGAGAGTGTCTTCTATATAGAAGGCGGCATGTTGATGGCTGTTTTCACCGTAACGCATATCTTGTTTCTTAATAAGGCTAAGATTTAAGGTACGGGGGAATTGGCCAGACGGCGTTTTCTCTTCGCTATGATAAGCCGGCACCAAGCGACCAAAGTAATTCGCGATCATTCCATCGTAAGCCGCAGTATGCTCAAAGGCTTTAATGGCTAGATCGAAACGTGTCGCTAAGCTCAAGCCATGGTCGTTATCGGCTAATTCTTTTAATAGGGGGGCGTAGTCCGCGCTATTCACGACTATTGCGACATCTTTATGGTTCTTCGCCGCTGAGCGAACCATTGTGGGACCACCGATATCGATATTTTCAACAGCGTCTTCCAGACTGCAATCTTCTTTAGCGACCGTTTTAGCGAAGGGATAGAGATTTACTACAACCATATCGATAGGTTGGATGTGGTGTTCAGCCATCACCGCATCGTCTTTGTCGCGGCGTCCGAGAATACCACCATGGATTTTTGGGTGTAGGGTCTTAACGCGCCCATCCATCATTTCTGGGAAGCCGGTATAGTCTGATACTTCTGTAACGGCTAAGCCTGCTTCTGCCAGTAAATGCGCAGTACCGCCAGTTGAGAGGAGTTCAATACCATGTTCAGAAAGGCCTCGTGCAAAGTCAACGATCCCTGTTTTATCAGAGACACTAAGTAAAGCACGGCGTACAGGACGATGTTGCATAATAGAAGTAAACCTCTGGAGTTGCAGTTTGAAAGATAAAAGCATCGGCGCCTTTACAATTAACAGGGGTATATTGTAGCGAAAACGTTTGCGTGGATCTCGCGTTAAATGATTTTTTTAACCCTTTGTGAGTAAATCTGTGGATAACACCGTATAAATAGGTGTTTTGCTGTGGAATGCAGCAGTCAGTCAGATTTTATTAAAAAAGGTATTGCGCCTTTTTCTGAACTCCCTATAATGCGCATCCACTGACACGGCAAAGCGAGATACGCAGCGCGGTGACAGGGACTGAAGCGATTCGGTCCAGGAGAAAAAA
>Ga0157363_1007088_pt1 | contig 10602 bp, 4 predicted proteins | sample AttsexASBM1_FD_111477 | JGI IMG/M metagenome (GOLD analysis project Ga0157363, IMG submission 111477) | Fungus gardens microbial communities from leaf cutter ant in Ribeirão Preto, State of São Paulo, Brazil - Atta sexdens ASBM1 | ecosystem: Host-associated > Fungi > Mycelium > Unclassified ...
CTTTAAAACCACAAAAAGGCGGGAAGATATATAAAATTTAAATTGTTATTTCGGTTGTATCAAATCTAAAGCTCAGAACTTTTTTGTACACCTAATAAAATTAGTATTAAATAATAAATTAGTATTAATTAAATTTTACGTTAAGAATTAAACTAGTTTTTCATCAATAAAATCATAATTTCGATTGTACTTAGTCTTCAGTCCAAATATGAATAACAAGAAAGAGAAATCATAATGAAGTAGTTAATAATTAACCATTGGAAAAAAAGTACAATAGGTATATCAAAAAATAAAATCATATAATGTCAAGAGTTTTAACTATTTCATCGTTGACGTTAAGAATGTATCAATTTTCATATACTTTTATTTGTAATGTTTATTTTTATCGTATTCAACCTGTGATATAATTTTATATTTTTTGATATATTGTATCTTTTTTCCAACGGTTAATTATTAAGTATTTTATTATGAGTATTTATTCTCTTTTTATTATTTGTATTTGAGCTGATAAAGACTTACGTATAGTAGTATAGTCGAAATGTTTCCTATGATTTTATTGAAATATTAGTTTAATTCTTAATGTATGTTTTAATAAACTAGTTTAACATTAAAGATCCAATAAATATGCTCGTGTTTTTTTACCTTTCTATTTACTAATTTTTATAAAGAAATGTTATTCACAAGAGGAATTTGCTGAAACATTAAAAAATTTAGTTGGATAAAAATAATTATGTAGGACATTCAAGCATGAGCAACACTGCAAAAATAGTTCCAACATTCTGTCAATCAGTTTAAGTATCCTATGTAATTATTTTGATGGTCTAACAAAATATCTAGCTAGACTTTTAAATACTTCAGCAAAATTGTTCTTTCAAAGATATTACACAGTGCGAGAGAAGTTTTCTTTTTAACATGCAACATTCTTGCTACATCGATTGCAAGATTTATTCGATAATATTAAATTGTTGGCTAACAAAGGAATCGGAAAATATTGACGCGTGACATTTCGCTCGAATCAATATTTAACGGATGGTAACAAAATTTGGTTGGAGATTACACACGCCAATGTGTACTCTTGTAGTATCTGTTTACATCAGCTGAGGATCAATAACTTCTAGCACGGTTCGCTTATTGTCAACACTCATAGATTATATATCAATATATCGATATATCAATATCTTGTAAGTAGAACAATCAATATCATCCTATCCCCTGAAGGCAGAATAACCTAGAAGCAGATATAATATTTATAGTACACTTATTATATCCATTACAAAATGCTTATTATTTTACTTTTTAGCTAAAAAAGAATTGTTCAGATTCCAATATTTTAATATCTTATCAGATCTATTAAGAAAATATTAATATTTGAGAAAATTGATATTACACTGGCGGCAATATATCTTAATGAAAAAATGCCTACCATTTTAAATATACATTTCTTTTTTGCTTCTTTTTACGGAAAGACATTCTTTTTGAGAAATTGAGAAATATAATATTTCATTCGGAGACTACTGTAACTATTCACGAATATTTTTATCCGCATTGCGTCAAAACAGAGCGTTCACTAACCGCACAACATTATATAAAGTCTCGTCATTTTATAATTGTTGTAATTGACATAGGCCTAATATTTTCTCTTTTTCTGTTTTAGGTGAGTACCTTGCCATAAAAAGCTGCTATACAAGTCATTCGGATAATCGCGGTACGTAGACTTGTGCGAATGCAATTACTGAACACACCGAATGCAATCATCCTCTCGAATCCGATATTTCATCTTATTCAATGCTTCCAATCCAACAGTAAGCCGATGCAAACGTGAACCGATATGTCACTTGTCGATCTCTCTCTAGAATTTCGATGAGTTTAATAATTTAGTGCGATATATAGAATTCAAATCGAATATGAAATTTCAAAAATAAAACTTCAAATGTTTTTACCGTCTGGCATAAAATGAAAATATTTTCGCATATTTGTATAATATCTGAAATCATGAATTGCTTTGGTGAATTTAGGATTCTGTACATTATGGTTGATATAAATTCACGTTATTGACCGCACCGGGCAATCGCGACGACACGGGAATGACTGAACGGTCTTTTAAAACAGGATGAAATAAATAACAGTCGGATTAATTCCCAAGATTAGAGGGAGAATTTATATATCGAAGCTTTTGTGGGAAGTCCGCGGCGGTCACGCGATATTGCACTTTAACGCGCTTGCATTCCGCGAGATCTCGACGCTCAAGGGTGGAATAAAGCGAAAATGATCAGTATGCCATATTTTAGAGTCACTTTATCGCCTTTTACGGCGTCATTATCGTTCCAAACTAGAAAGGGAGAAAGAAACTCGCTGAGAGTGCGTACGTGTTCAAAAAGCTTAATCCGTGCCCAAAGGACGGCAAATTACTCGGACGAAACTTGGGCGCATCACGTGTTGTTGCGTTCGTTGCTCTTTTTTTCTTTCGTTATGCAATATGTTGTTGCAGCACTAAAATAGTGTGAATCATTAAAAAGATCCTTTTCCAAACATTTTTGCAAAAGCACGTTGTTAAATCTATAGGAACAAATTTAACTTAACGTGAGTCGCCATTACTCCTACTCAATCTTATCGTTATTTACTAAAACAATGGTTATATTTGACTATATAGTGTCAACTTGACAATATAGTGTCAAATTTAATTATCATTTTGGTAAAAAATAACGATATATTTAGTAGGAGCAGTGGTGACTAACATTAGATTAAATTTGACTCTATAGATTTAACAGCGCAATACCCTACGTCGAAAGGATGTCGAGCGTGACGAGCAATTAATTTCAGAATCCCTTTCGAATCTTCAGAGTTTGCGAGAAAGTTTGCAGTGTGTATCAAGTCGTTGATAGTTGTAGGTCTTTCTTAATGAGCTCTTAAATCTCAAAAGGACAAAAAGAAGATATAATACATAACTCTTTATTGATGCTTAACATTATTGATGAATGAGAGAAAGAGGGAAAGAAGAGAGAGAGAGAGAGAGAGAGAGAGAGGAGCAAGAGGTAGAAAAAGAGAGAGAATCACTGGAAAAAATTATGAAATGAGACAGCAAATAGGTAAATTCTGAAAAACGTCTGTTATTGACGCGAATCAATGGAGCGAGGCTTGAAATGGTGTCGTTGACGAATATGTCAGTAAATATTGATTTTAAATCAAGAGCGGCGTTGACCATTGTCAATTTGCACTAGTGAACAAATATAAACGCGAACGGTATGTATATGTCAAAACGTCCTGGTTTAATCGACAGCAGATAGTTTATTCTCGCGTGTTGTACACAATTAAAGAAGATCAATTACGATAAATGCTTCTAATTTAAGACATTTGAGTAATTATAGCAGGTTATCAAATTGTTCAGTACTTCTACTTTTTTGGTAACTTGGGTTTGTTAAAATAGATGTAGTTTACTTAACGAGATAAGACTCGTTCATCAAGTATACATTTTCTAGTAATACATCAAATAATGATACAATTTTCGAGGAAGTTTTTGATGATGCATTAATCATCGTTTTCTATATTATGAGAAGCTGCATTTTACGCGCTTAACTTTATGATGCCCACGATGGTATAAATAGCGAGAATAAGATACTCTTATCGCATTGACACAAGCCACGATATGCAATAACATGTAATATATTGCGATAAATATTTCCCTTGACTTTAGCGATATGATCATGCGTAAATTTTCATCATGAAGTTTTTTTCAATGTGATATCGCAAGAATGTTTTGATTTATTTCAAAATTGGCCTTAATTTATAAAATTTATAATTAAAATTAATAATTAATAATTTATAAATTTAATTAATAATTTATATTAAAATATAATTTATAATTTAATTAAATATTATAAGTTTATGTGAAGTATTTTATAGATAAATAATTTTGTCGAGTTTGTTTTAATTATTTTCACATTCTATCTCTTATTTTATAAATTTTCATAAAGTGAAGTAAAATCTGCATAACGTTGGGAGATTGCAATTTCCGTGTCACAATCGATACATGATTCGTCACTCGATATTTTTACATATTGAATTCATTTAATAGATCTGCTCGATGTAGATTAATTAACTGATTGACGTCTATCAGAAAATCAACTCCGTAAATTCAGTTCAGCTATGAATATATCGACATTCAGATGGAGAAGTAGACTACTGTATCCCATCTGTTTCCATTGCGAATCTTCTCTTCCAACTCTGGTGAGGAGATCTTGAATAAGACAGTGTCAGGGATCTAGCTGCTTTACGAAATAATACCACACGATAATGAATGTGCAGCATATGAATGTTTCATTGCATGAAACGGTTTAGTGTATTGTTCCCGAGAATGTGTTTGACTTAATACGCTTCGTAAAGTCTAATAAAATCGAGAAAGTTCACAATGCCACTCTTGGCAGAACACTTTTATTCTCACGCGATTCATGCATGCGCATAACTGGCAAACTGCAGTTTTTAAATGCAGAGGTATTAACTATAACGTTAAAAGCTATTCTCGTGAAAAGAGGCACGTAATCCCTTTTCTAGCGTATATTACAGAGAGATATGGTATGTATATTCCTCTAGTACCTTTTCTGGAGCAGAACATGACAAAGTTAAGTGCTAAGAGTTGCTGATTAAACATATTTATGTTCTAGATAAAATACGTTATGATTTTTTAAATTTTTTATTTCAAATTTACTGCTTACTTATTTTTCCGGATTTGTTGAATGAATCATTTTAAAATTCTTTCATTTTAGCAATCCAGAAGTTCACTTATTTATAATAAGAAACAATTAATCGAATAATAATGCGTTTTAGCATATTAAAAATTACGTTGAAATGAATATAAAGGGAATAAATGTTTGAAAAGATATTCGCGATCTAGAATAATAATTATATACTTATCCGTTTATAAGTTGCTTTCAATTTGATGCTGACAGAGCAGAGCAATATTATGTTCTCCTGAGCGATTCACAAATTTTACGGATGAGAACCGACAATGGCGAGATTAAGATGCACAAACGAACCGTTTCGATTCTATGAACGCGCGGACTCTACATCCGCTTCGCTCTCCACGAATATCCGCTTTGCCACGTGGCTGGAATGGTGATCAGGATAACGTATTCAATCAGAGAGCGGTTTTTTATATCATGACTCATTATATTAATTAGAGATGGTTTACTAAAACTCTCGGACCCAAAGATCGAAGTTAGGTAGTATAATAGACAAGAAAGGAAAGTTCTTAATGAGGTTTCACTTTGTCAAACTCATTTGAGATTTAGTTGTTCCTAGCAACGGTATAATACGTATTTATGGGCATTTGCTATGTTATTTCGAATTAGATTATCTAGAATGGAATATAAAGAGGAAAATATTTGTTTAGAAATTTATGTCAGTTAACTTCTTGTCCGAGAAATCTAGATTCATGCGCGTCTGTTAAAAATGTTATTTCACGAGGTATATTTTTGTACATTTTTCTATTATTCAACGAGAAGCTACGGGGAAAATTCTGATTTTATAGAAGATGAATCTGAATAAGCGAAAATATTCCTGCACTCTATTTCTAAGAAACGATACATTCTGAAAACATCTCTTTCTCTTGAGAATAAAAGGGTTGCTCCAAATGTAAGGGTAATCATGAGGATATCGAAAAAAAATCGTTTTATATGAAATCGCCATTTACTATGCAAGATTCTTCTGTTTTTTTCTCCGTCTGTTATGATTGAAAATTAAAACTGCATTAAAGCATCGATATGTATATTTTCGTTTTTAATATTACATTCTGTAATAATTTCACTTTTTCCGAACATGGGAAAATGTCTCATAATATTGAAATGTCTCATAACATTCATTAACAATGAAAATTAATTTTTAGATATATACAGTAACAGGCGTTTTCTCGTTACTCGCAATAATTCATATAATTATTATGATCAAGTTTTCGCTCTATTTTCTGCTACGTTCGTTATTTTCTGCTGGCAATGAATTGCAGCCTCGTTCATTATAAGAAGAAGACGAAAAATCCAATTAAAGAAGTTATCATATCTTAGCAAAGTAAAAAAATGGACAAAGAAAGAAACTATAACAAGCTATATGAAATGCGCAGGAATAAAATAAAAGATTTAACATCGCTGGTTAATATTGTCAACATATTAATGTATATATACATATTAATTTTAATAAAAGAATTGATCTTCAGTTTCAAAATTCGCAGAATTACATATCAGACAATGACACCGTCTATTCTTTGACATCAAAATATACCTTTGTGGCTCGAAAACACTCGACAATTCTGTCGAGATGGTCCATCGAAACCGGCTACAATGGTGAAACAAAGGAAGCTACACGGTATCGACTTATCTCGATCGAATAAAAATGCCCGAGGCTTTCAATGCACTTGACATAAATTTTGTGCACGATAAAAAGATCATAGTAACGAGTGATACGACCAATCGTTAATGTCACACAAATCGCACAAACCGAGATTTGCGAGAAAGATTTTTTATCCTACTTCTAATGATTAAACTTTAAGGACCGATGTACTAACATCGAAAGAAGCTTAAGATTATTAAAATATATACAGATCTGAAAATAATTTTGTGGGACCGCCAAAATAATTATACAAAAAACTCAAGCATGATGAGCAATATTGCAAAAAGTTTTGACATTCTACTCTCTGAAACAAATGCTATCAACAACATTAATTGAAAATAATTTTATTAATTCAATAACATCATTAATGAAACAAATATGTCGTGCTCTTGTTTTAATAAAATTTTATTTGTTTCATTCATATTGTTATTAAATCAAGATTATCTTCAATCAAAATAATGCTGTTAAAATATAATTTTTCAATGCAGCAATCAACGTCATTGTACTAACAAAATTTTTATTATTATTTATTAATCCTCGAGAAATCGCGGTATATTTACGAAATACATACAAAATGTGTTTATAAATATCGTTAAGTAGCGACATCATTGACCTATTGGCTAAACAATATTGTATAAGTCTATTATATAAGTCATTAAGATTTTAACAGCACATTGCAGTTGAAATTATATTACGTTATACAAAAAAATATAAATTTTAATAAATTGTAGTTATTTCAATAAAACAAATTTTTCATTCACATTGTTTTCTTGCAAAAAATAATCTCGCAATACCAATTTAAGATATTTATATATTTCGCGATCTCCGGCGTTAAATTAAGGATCGCGCGATCTTCCAAGGATTAATAATTCAACAAAATTATTTTTATTTTATAACTAACTAAATTTTCAGATATTTTAGCAAAATCGTGCACAAATTCCTTTCGAGCATCTTATATTATGAAAAATTCGCAAACATGATATGATGTTGTTACCAAAAAAGTATTACCGATATCACGGTTATGTGCTTGTTCTAGCCCAAGTTTTTGAATAATTCCTCCTTCGTGTGGCGAATACGTGGTATGCCAATCTGCTTTGCAGAGATGATCGTCGAGTTGGCTATATCCATGGCAAAGTTCACTTAAACTTTCGTTAAAAGCGACTTTCAGTTTTGATTAACGACCTTTTTCCACGAACATGATTATGCGCTTCGCAGATTTTTGCATTAAAATCATCTTGTATAGTCCAGATTTGAAAAAATAAATGTCTGATTATTTTTTTCACACATCCGCGAAATTATTTCTAAAAAAAAGATTATGTGCTACTTCACGCAATACAATCATTAATCATCGAGTTAGTCTCGTCGAATCTTGAACCAATCGATCTAAGCACGCACGCCATAATTTCGATAACTTAGCTAATGGATAAATTACTCGTCCTCCATATTACCTTACGAAAAAGAATCTTCTCTCCGCGGGTGAGTTTGTATATCGCGCTACCACAGTTAGTGTGAGGAATCGTTTATTATTTACGCAGTCGGGGAGAACGTTCGTCCTACTTCAGCGCGACAGCAGCTGCAACTGCGCAGCATCCAGGCAATTCCTATCTAGCCATTTCCCTCCAATCCATTTCCTCTCACATCGTTCTTCATCCTTTCCCTTCGCTCGCGTCATGAGAGATGTCAATTACCCAGTGAAACAGGGAACGATGGGAAAAAATGTGCTGCGGTTTATTTTAGTATTTTGGTTTAAATCTTGGAAGGATATTACGTGATATACTCTTAAATTCAATTGATTTCATGATTGCTTTATATAATCGACTTTTGTCTATCGAAGATATGAGACATTCGTGTTCAATTCTGAGACATTCCAGTGGCAAGCACTACTTTCGAAAACTGAAAAATATATGAAAAGAAAATTTTCTCGATTTTAAGAATCAACTTTGTTGTGCTCGCAACTTGATACACCGATCTATGTTCGTAGTATAACTCCTAGTGTCCTGTAGGAATCAAATCTTTTCGACAAAGATTCTTGGACTCTTATATATAATTCAAGCTGAAGGAAACCTCTCTGAACTTTTTTGAAAGTGTCATCATATCGAGGACGACAGGTCCAAACGGACGTGATGATAGTGATTTGCAGGGGGAAAAAAAAGAAAAAATCTGATACGGATCGAATGAATAATAGGATATTAAGTGTAACATGTTAAAACCTAATTTTTTTAGTTAAGAAGATACAATAAAGCTAGATTTCTATTTTAATCTGTACTTTCATCATTTTGATGTCCAAGAATCAGTCGACGAAATCTTAACTTCATTTTAACAAAGTTAATGTGAGTGAATACACGCATAGCTATCAGTTGAGAATCCTATTATACATTAACCGATTCGCACAACTTACAAAAGCAACAGTGCATATCGCCTTTTGATTGTATGAAAACTCGTATGTGAACACGGCAAACAGAACATAGGGGGAACTTGCTCCTGCGGAAGTTCGGTATGACAGAGAATTAACGAACGAAGTAATACGATGGGATGGCAATATAGACGTACAGAGCGGACACAGCGCCGTTCGATTGATTTCCATTTAGTGGAAGAATGTGATTTTAACTGGGATGGACCAATGAAACTTAGTGAAATCGACAGGGAAATGCGTATTTTTAATTCGTTTAGTCACGGTGAGAATATTGACAAGAGGATGAAGGTAGATACGTTTGAAACGTACTTTCGTGGAAAATGATATCAAAGATCAAAGTGAATATACTTGAAAAGCAAAATAATCTTATTAATACAATAATTTTCTTAAATATTCGGATAGAACAGATATTTCTCATATAACATTTCATCGCAACTTATTGATTGGGATGAACGTAATCATCGATAAAGCAAATTTATGAATGCAAAGTGGGACGAGAGATGCGAAAGCACTTTAAGTGCTGCAAAGTGCTCCTTGTTTTCCCGCTTTCCCATTCCGGGCTCTCTCACAGCGTTAACGAGAGATTTGAGAGAAATCGCATTCCCCGCCAATGGACATTTTCTCGCCGTTGAAATTAATCCCCCGATAAATAACTTACTTCACTCTCGAGCGCTCGTCTCTGGCTTGATAATCACAGTGCGATAAGGCTCGATGCAAACTTCTTCAGGACTCGACGACTAATTCACTAACGATTGATGATCGTATCGCGCGGACTCGCACAACTCGGCTTTTCTTCATGAATACGGGAAAACTTTACCAATTAAATATCTCAAACCGCAAATGCAGGGATACTTTGGAATTGATTACCTTGATCAAATGCTCTCTATATTTTCCTTGAAAACTTTGGAAACTTGTTTGAGTTATTAAAATATAACTTATGAAAACGTTAAAGTACATTTATCTTTATATTTCTTTATTAAAAGTAATCATTATATTTTATTATATTTTATTCTATGAGAACTAAAAAATAGGATTTGACATTAAATGTATCATGTTTTTTGATATATATATATATATATATATATATATATATAGGAGTGATTAAAAAGAGAGAAATATATCGATATCTTAATAAATCACGTCACTATAACAATATAGATTATTTCGCATTTTCAAAATTGTGAAATATTTAATATTGATAATGTATCCAATTTACCCAAACGTTTGGAATAAGAATAGTCACTCTCGGAATAGAGATCATCATCGGATTATCTCCGTGTCGGGATGTAATTTTCCAGATCGAGGTAGTACGCTCGAGAGCAAAATCACACAGTTGGGACCACCCTGGAGATTTCTTCTCCGAGATGAGTAGCAAAACGTGAGAAAGAGCGGCGACGATGGTGGACGTGCCGCGTCGCGCCATGCCGTCAAAATGGTTCTTGCACGGAAACATGGATACACCGGCTCCACGCGGCGAGGGATTCCGATTAGTCTGGTTTCTCGAATTGGTCGTCTTCCCATCTCGCCAGACACGCCCGGAATTTCGGTTGGACACATACGCAGGACCGAGTTACGTCGTCCACGTCAGCAATGTAAATTCGAGTGTGACGTTCGGAAACATCGCTTGGTGAAAGCGACAAAGTTTCGATAATCGCGAAATTTTTTAAAGTAGCAAGCAACACGAAAAGATCTAACAAAATAGTCGAGAAATTTGAAAAGTAGGACAATACCTTGAAAATGTATATTATTGCTTCTCCAACAATTTCTTCAATTACATAGAAGTATTCCGAAAAATTGTAAACACATCAAAATAA
>Ga0157363_1007089_pt1 | contig 10600 bp, 3 predicted proteins | sample AttsexASBM1_FD_111477 | JGI IMG/M metagenome (GOLD analysis project Ga0157363, IMG submission 111477) | Fungus gardens microbial communities from leaf cutter ant in Ribeirão Preto, State of São Paulo, Brazil - Atta sexdens ASBM1 | ecosystem: Host-associated > Fungi > Mycelium > Unclassified ...
GTACATCAACGCGATGCTTTCAGCATGCGATAATACTACAAACAAAAGCGACGAACGATAAAATGCAAATTTCGCGAGGACGCAGGACGCCGACGTCGCCGAACATAAATAATTTTAATCGCCATTTTTATATGTCGGTGCGTTTTAGTGCGCATTTGGCATACACGCGCTTTGCATATAGTGCCAAATTAAATCTCGCGAAGATATAAATATTTTCGACAGTTAATAAGCCCGCAATCCGTGCGCAGTTGCGCAAGCAGATTTGCATAGCTCGCTGATCGTTTTCGATTCACACGCTCGCTACACTGGATAATATTTCTAGTCTGTTATAACAGCAATCTGCTGCATATTATTAATAATATATTACACGCACATTTAATTTTAATTTAGCAATGCCAATACGATGCTCGTAGGTAACTAAATTGACCTTATTTTTCATATCACTTAATATTAATAATTATTAAATAGTATACAGCATTATACATCATGTTTTTATGATTTAAGGGGTATACGATGTAATTTAAAATACATAGCCGATCTTTCTACTAACCAGTTTTACAAACTTTAATTTAATGTGTACAGTTTTCATTCGTTTCAACAAACATTAAAACACACCGAAAACTTTTAATTGCTTTCTGAGAAGGAAAAGGTTCCGGCCATGCCAGCTGCCAGTAAACATAAGATAAAGTATTCTGTAATTAGGAGTTTTACGAGACTAGCAAATCGCTGACGCTTACTAAGCAAAGATAAAGAATGTATAATAGGTTCTCTGATTTTAGTTAATTTGCGTACAATAAATATTTTATTATACTCTCAAGAAAAACATTGAGAAAACAAAGTATTTTTACGACAATAAGTAAATACAAATGAAAGAGCATGAATTATAACAGCAGTAATTATAAAAATTCAAAACTTCTAGAAAGAAAAAAATCAAGTTCGTACAAATTTAAATTTCTTTAAAAAATACTCAAACATTCTAATTATACAACACCGGCGGTTTCTATTATTTCTTTATATGATTTAATGCAAACTTGACAGAAGTACTTAACATAGTTTTAATATGATATAATGTATCTGTGATTAAGATTAACAATTTAATCAAACATATGAACATATCGGAGAAAAAAAATATATAATAATAAATGACTTTGAAAATATTTATCTGCGATTCTTGTGGTAAAAGAAATAATCTTCTCTTTGAAATAACAAGTCGGATGGAGAGAGCGGTGAGGTCAAGTTAAAAAAAGTGGTGAGGACTCTGTCCCTTTTATGGCGGCATTAGAGGAAAAATCAACGGCTGTGTTGGCACGTCTGGCCTTCTTCGCGGCGATTTGTTTCACTTTGCGGGCGGGCTTCCACTCTCGTTCTACTTCCGACTCTCTTTCGGTCTCCGTTTAATCTTCTCGAGTCAAGTCGGATCCTACCATTAGTTCGCGTAGTCCATGTACTTTTCTTTTGGATCCGCGTTTCGTTGGCGACCCGATACGAAGTTTCGAAAGGCCGAAGGGATAAACGACCGACAAAGTTTCTAAAGGGTGGTAAAACTATTTTGTGTAACATCCAAGCCGTACTTATTGTTTTCTTTATTGAGCGGCGATAACTGTGAGTGGCTAAGACATCAAAATGTATCAGTGAAAACAGATACATTATGTCTCTATTAATAATTATGTGTGTACACAAGCATATTATATAAATTTATATAAATTTGTATTATGCATATACAAAATTAAAAATACAACAATTATTATTTTTATAATTGACATATGTACATTATTATTATCTTGCAAGTGATGAGCGACTTTGGATGGAAATTATAAATTTATGTAAGATTTAATCAGTTCTAGAATACGCGAATACCTTAGATTTATAGAACTTCGACGAGATTTTACACTATATTTGCACATATATGTTTACGCGATTCAATGTGATTGATTACAAAAAAGGAAGGAAGTGTATTCACACACAGACATTCGACAGGTACCAATCCGGAGCGTAAACAATTTAAGTAAACAATTCTTGCGAGCCACGAGTAATTTTCGAAAGTGGAGTTCCTTCCTGTTCTCACGTCGTATTTCCTTTGCACAAATGTCGAAGTACAGTTCGCCGTGCAAACTCGGCGATGAGTAAATTCCGTCTTAATGTCGTGACCTACAATCGATTGACTTATAAGGTCGAATCGAGTTCCGAAACTTCTTTTCGAATAATTTAAGAGCACATTTATTAGCGTTGCAATATTTGGAAACAAATTAATAAGTCATCAGATTAATATATTTTCATCAGATGCAAATGTATTAAACAGATATTCTCGACTGTGCAAATGTATATTATTCTAATTTCGTTTAACTAAATCATTTAATTAATTTATAATAGTTGGAAGGTATGAAATGAAAATAAAATGATAAAAGTCAAGCGACAATATTATAAATAATATCACGCATTGAAATGAAATGACACGTCGATTATTGTCTCCCTTTTGTTGCTGCATAATATTCACAAGAGAATTCGGAATTACCGAAATTATAATTAATTTTCATTTTAAAGCTATATTATACAAATCAATGCCTATATAATCTAGAAACGATAATTTCGTATTACAATTATGTTTTATTTATAAGCTAATTATAGTGAAAGGAAAGATTTTTGTTGATATTTTTATCAAGTGCGAACTTTTGTTATGTTGGATTTTTCTCGTTTTGTAATAACACTTATCAACTAGAAAATTTTGTTGATATTTTTATCAAGTCCGAACTTTTATTATTGTTGGATTTTTTTTTCGTTTTGTAATAACACGTACAATATCAACTTGTTTGTTCCGTTTTATTTATTCAATCATGTAGTATAAACAAATAATACGTTTCAGTTTATATATTAATTTATAGAACATTAATCCGTAACATATATTACGCGCGCGCGGGTGAGTCAAGTACGATTTATAAAAATGATGTCTCTAAAATATACTACTATTGCATAATATATTACTAAAATTTTAACTTTGTATTTCAAATTATTTTTGATAAAAGATCATTAAAAAATATTATATCCTAAAAAGACGAAGATTTACATGTATTAATAATTGATAGGCTAGAATTCTATTTAAATATTTATAGGAATAGAATTTTAATGTTAACGTACTCGAAAGATTTATTAAATGCTCGCTTTTATAAGGAATTTCTTCTTTACCAAGAATATCAGCATGAAAGAAAACCGAAGAGGAGAAAGTAGACTGAGATAATTTTTTCTCTGCGATGTAAAGCCAGTTAAAGTAGCATTTAAAATACCTGCGCAATGTTTTCCTGGAGCAGTGCACCGAAAACTTTAAACAAAGATTTATCTTCCGCAGTCAGCCAGGCTCGATGCAAAAAAGGACTTGAAGAACGCAGTCGCGTAGAAGTTCCGACGCGCGAGAGAGACTTCCCATCCGCGAGGGAATTTCGTTTACTAACGTAATTTGCGGTTACTAGTGAAGAGACCCGTGACTCTCGTTCGCGTTTATGTAGTGCGATCACGATTCGTAGTGTTCGTAATGAGGAGGGAAGGACATACCGTAGATGCATCTTAGCGCGACCAGTTAGTTTCACGGTAGATCATGAATCTGGAAACTAGTCAGACAGTTTACATAAGACGGCATTCAAATAGGTTTCCATCCGTGCCCGTACAACACGTCGAAGTTACAAAGAAGTTTTGCAAAATACTTCTTTGTGGTCATTTGAATAGTTCATGAAGGTGATAATTAGTATTGATTTGCAGTATATATATATGTGAAGTACTCGCTTTGTTTTAAATTAGAAAAAAATGAAAATGAAAAAATTTTACTGGTTTCAGTAACAAATATTGTCCCAGATCGTTTTCCTTATCATTTTTATAAATTATTTATTACAGATAATTAAACAATAGTAATTTTCTTACATTGCTATTTTTTTTTAGAAAAACTATGACATTTTTTTTATAAATGTTCTTTTTGTTTTAATGTTGTTACGGAGCCATTCATAATACACGTAAAATAATAGAAGAGTATTGAATGCATCTAGATAAAAATGCAAATGGTGAAAACAGCGTGATTGAAAAATTGTCTTAACTTTATTATGAAGCTGAATTTCACATTTGAACAATAATTTAAAAATTAGTATTTAATTATACAATCATAATTTTATAGATAATGTTTTTCGCAATAAATTATTTACAGTTTTAAAATATTTATTAACAAATACACATCAAATTATTGACATTTTTCTATGATGCATTATATTATATTTGCATCAATAATATTAAATTACTTGTCAATTTAATTTGTAACATTACTATTTCAACTTTGGTTTAGGACTGTGTTTCAAGACCAACAAATAATTGCACACTTTGCTTGAATTGGAAATTGTATAAATTCACAAGAAATAATAGACATGAAGAACGCTTTGATCGAAGATAATATTTTTCATTCATATGTGCATAATCTTATATATTTTGTATATTACATTGAGATTTTGACAAACACATGCTTTTTTATTTAAACTTCTATTACTCGTAATTTTTTAAAAGTTAAAAAAAGTTAAAAATTTTATATAAAATATTCCGGATAATTTTTTTTAGAAAGGATTATAGCTTTGAATATTTTATCTCGTGCTAAACTCATCAGTTCTTCAAATTTTTAACCAAAATGTTACCTTCAACATATCATCTCTTTTTCCCCTATAATTTACAGTATTATTATTTTTTATAGCTGCGGATCTTGTAATCTTATAATTCAACTCCGGAAATATAAAATAAGTAGAAATTACATACCTTGTAACCGTCAGGAAATTACATAGTTTTTATGGCAAGCAAATTTTTACAGATTTAAATCCTCATCACATGAAAATTCATAAATTACGAAATTTATGATGTTCACAATATTAATGTATTTGCCAGTTATGTAGTCTCTTATTATTGATATACTCAAATCCCACAAATATATTGAAATTCCATGTCTATCTATTTCATGTCTACCTATATTGTGTACCTTATTTATTATTACATTGTAAGTATTATTATAGCATCTATGAAGTTTAAAGGTATATTTGACATAATAAAATTAATCAGAAGTTTTTAGTTCCTTTAGTTAAAAGAGTTATTTATTTATTAAAATTATATGCATGCATTAATAATAATAAAGCATACATATTCGTGAACATATCCTAGGGATAATTAATGTAATCATGATATTAATTACGAAAATATCACTAATTTTAATTTTATTAAAATAAAGCTTTAAGTATTAAGCAAACATCGGTAATTCTTTTATTTCACTCTTAAAGAAAAAATAATAAGAAGCGATACATGCGAGAAATTAGTTATTCAGAACTTAATTGATTAGATTGATTAGATTTATAAAATCATTCAGTAAATTTTTCTTCTTTAGTTTTTTTAATACTTCCTGCACTTCTTTTTCTTTTTTTCTTTTATCGTGGTCTTTCTGTTCCATTGAATTTCTACTTCCAAAGAACGCTACCAAAGATTCTTTAATAACTTCGCTTTCTATCTTCGTTGCATTTTGGAATTTATAAAGGAAATTGTATCTGTGGCAAAGATCGATAAAATAAACATTGTTTGAGCTATACCAACAGATTTCAACGCTCTGTAAAATACAAAGTGCAATTGTTTATCGTTTATCTTTTTATTAGAGGCCATAATATAGAGAGACCTATTGAACTGCGGAATAATCTAAACTTCTTTGTCTCTTGATTCGAAGGTTACAGTAGTAGAACTTATTTCAGACGATTTATAATTTCCATAAAAATAAACTTATTTTTTTACATTGTACATTTTATATTCCTGTTTCTTCAAATATTTTTTATGAATTACGTAGCACGTTAAATTATAAATCATGTCAGTAAAATACCTAATCAGAAAATATTTATTTTTTTATTTAAAAGAAAAATGAATATAATGTATAGTCTTTTAAAAATATACGTAATAATTATTATATAAATAAATATTATATAAATAGTAATATAAAACGTATATAAACTATATAGATTTTCTAAATCGATTTAGTCAAATGCGAGAAAATTTTTTATTGGGATTGAATTACGCTTAATTCGAAAGGCTTAGAATAAAACGCTATATATAAATAATAATTGATTGCTGTATATATTAAAAAATAAAATCAGTCATTTTACAATGCTCGTCATTTTCGAACAATCGAAATATTCCTAAAGTAATAATTTATCGTAATAATTTTATTAATACCAAAAAAAAAATTATGCTGCATTTAATAATGATCGTTGCAGCATAAAAGGCAGATGACACATGATACGTTTTTTCAGGAATGAAATTAGCGTATGGCTATTGACAATGGTGATATCTGTCACAGGTTATTGTATAGAAATGCAATTAAGCCCATTTATTCGCTAGCTTGAAATGCGATTTATAATGTTTAATGCAGGATATCGTCAATTAACGTTCTATACAACGTACAAATCCAGCAAGTTTACTATTTTCTATGATATTGCATGTTATGGAAAGTGCGTTATCAGGTGTTTACCACGCGACTCTTCCCAGTCGCGTTTGGTGATTTATTGTTCGACCGCGTGCTGAATGTAAATTACACGTGGACACATCCAGAATGGAATATCGACATTTTGCGGACCTTTATTGTATTTTGGCAAGACACGTCTCGTGATTTTTGTGATTTATATATGCGAGAAGAAATTATGTGAGACATACTGTATGTCAGTATGTCTCACATAATTTCTGCATAAAATGTATTTTCCAACAATATACAATATTTGCGCACGAATAAGTTTTATATTATACATATCGTTTTTAAAGGATGTTTTAATTTGTGTTTTATAATCTGTGTTTTATAATTTTTCGAAAATGTAATAACATGTTTTCTCATTTAATTGCGAGACAACATGCGATGTTTAGAAAATGTCTTTTAAGCGACGTTTAATGAGATTTTAAAGTGTAAAACTTAAGCTTTAAGCCTTAATCAGTAAGAAATTAATGAATTATAGTTAATTGTTCTCTTCATATTCGATTGATCAATTTTTTATGGTTTAAAGCTTAAGTTTGACACCTTCAAATCTCATTGCAGAGGCCACTTTAAATATGCATGGAGAATAACTTTCTCATTCCGTAAAAAGATAAAATGTAGCGTGATTTATACCGTAAATATTGTTTTCTAAAGGTGTTTTAATTTGTTTTTGCATATTATAAGCAACTTTCGGAAATGTAATAATATTATATCTTTTCAGTGAATAACTTTTTCACTGCATAAGAATAAGAATTGAAATACAGAGCGTGACAATTAAGAACTAAATTACCTGTCAGTCTTCAACGACAATTTCGTATTATCATTCTTGAGATTCCTTTATTTGTACATTCATGACAACTTAATCCGTGAACAAATTACCTAACAATTGCTTGAAATTAATTCCTTATGCTTAATCGCACTCTGAAATCGGTACTTACAATTAGATTATTCTTATTCGAAGACAATGTCGAGTATTTTTATTATTATTACTATAAGAATTGTAATTAACATCGCACTAGAGAAACGCACATATCGAGAATTTAGATTCTAAATAACATATACAAATATATAAACATGCGATATTTATGATATATCGGAAATGTTTTTGTCCTCAATTATATACAATTATAAAAATTACATCTAAGTTCTAAAGTATCCTATTTGAAATACAGAATGCAAATAAATTGATAGAAGAAAAGTTCAGAATTCTTTTTATCTTCAATGTAGAATCTCATGATACCAATTGTACAAAAATTGTACTATTGTTCAAAAATTTTCACTTCGAATCGAAATAATTCGTTGTATTCGAGCGCTATTTGGCCAATTCTTTTTTATCGCCATTATGAAATACTTAACATTTCACAAAGTATAAATAAATACTAAATATTTCGTTCCTTGTATTTTAAATTAATTTTGACGAATAAAATATTATCGCACATTAAATTTGCTTATTTAAAAAATAAAATCTGATTTAAATAAAAAGCTATTTAATTGTTTTACAAGTTTAGTACAGCAATTCAATTAGATTATTCGTCAATTCTGTTAAAAAAACATTGTATTCTTTGGAATTTGATCGGCTTTATAGCTGTTTCTGTATATCGGTTTTCCGGCTAGTTTGTGCTCTTCACAGGAGGACGGAAAGTAATTTGAAGCAAACAATACCTCGCTTGTATAGGCTGTCTAACAAATTGAATTTTGAATATTACGTCTATTTGCCGAATGCCTATCGTGATACGCTTTCACTGCAATACGTGGTAATCATTTAGCGTTTGACGAGGATTGTGTAAGGGCTGAGACAAGAGAACAGAATGCTGATGCATTCTGGAAATCCGTTTGTATCCGGTTCCACGAGAACAATAACGTGATTCAATCTTTGCAATGCAAAAATTGAAGAGACAAAAAGATATTTATTTACTTTCAATTTATATTGCTAATTTATATTTATATTCGTTATTCTTAATAAATGTTTAAAATATAAAATATATTATAAGATACAAGATATATTAGCAGCATATATCTTATATCTTATAATGTATGTTAAATATTTGCATCATAGATCTAATATTTGTTAACAACGGATATAAATATGTATTAAGTACACATTTCATATCATAATTAACGTTTATTACTTAAAAACAAAGATATTTTTTTATAGAATAGAGAGATTTTTAATTTATAAATCGTTCAATTTGTTCATTCATTTAATCAAATCATTCTGTAATAATAATCTGTCTTAATTTACATTAAAATACAGACGTAAAAATACAGACAGTGAATTATATGGTGCATTTTCGCAAGACTATTTCTTTGGTCGGACGATTTTGCTCGGAAATTGACCAATTAATAATCCAATGTCACTGATTACAATCAGCTGCACATTTCCTCAGAAGAAATAATAATTTCCTCCAAAGAAAATTCAATTCGCTAATTGTGCAATTGACCAGCTTAGTGAATTTTCACAACTCTAAGGCCACTTCGTAATATTGAAAAACTTTCATGATAATGACTCTGTTATGAAACTAATCGTAAAACTAGACAAGTGATTCACTAAGAAAAACTGAGAGAAATGAAAATGTTAGAATATTTAACCAATCTTTTAATGAGTGCAAAATGAGATGTCGATGATTACTCCTAACTAACCAATGGATGTAAAAAAAAGAAACGAAGTGTCGCACGATGAAAAACGGCTGAGTTCAGTATGTCCAGCCTCATAGGACTACTAATGATCGTAATGATGATCAACGTCTTGTTCACGATTGTTTCGATGGCTGTTAAGCACTTTGGCGTGAAATCCGTCTCTGCCGGCGCGGTATTTCACCGTTCTAATATTACCGTCTGGTTCCTTTACGATATATTCCCCGAACACATCTGAGCCTGCAAAACATTGACATACGAGTTATTTGTCTTTCGTTGCCTCACGCAAAGCTGGACATTCGGACATGCGTTGTCGTTCCTTTTTATAAAAACGAATTGAATTTTAGATAAAGGCGACAAAATATTAAACTAAAGGATTTTCGTTCTTTTTAGAAATTTATATCTGAATCATTTATGTTATTAAATTTATGTTATTAAAAAGTATATGAACTGATGGAAATTTTTTCATATGTTCAGAAAATGCTTTATGTGTTTTTTATTTAATTAAAAAATTATAAAATGATTCATTAATCAAGATAATAATCTCATGTTTATACGTTTCGTTTGTTGAATTCATTCATATATATGTAAATTCGAAATTAATAAATGCGAAAACTAGATATATATTGTATAAATAATTTCGCTTATGTGATTGATGATTCATAATAAATTTATTATGATTCTATTATTTCGTGGATGGATTTTATGTAGTACAAGCGATGGATTTTATGTAGTACAGCTTAAATATAGAAACATGCCGCTCATCAAACATTGAATAAAGAAAATTATTTAAATGAGATTATTTTATTAAATGTAATAATTGATTAACTGCAATTTAATTTGACATTTTTACGTATGCACGCATTTAATACACAATTGTGGATTTCCGCTAATGCACCATCAAAACATAAATTTCTTATAACCTATTTCAACGATAGCTTTAATGCACATTATTAAATTTATATTATATTCCCGCTTTAAAATATAACGTAAACGAGATTTGTAATTGACCCTAGTTATTCTAATTAGTTTCGCGTTGGTGAATATCGCGTTTGCAGTTGCTCAGAGACTCTTCTATCAATAGCTGCTATCTAAGCTTTATATGGTTATAAACTTTTCAGCCGGTGCGCGTCTGCCTTTGAAGGCGGGAATACTGAAGCGTGGTTTTTTAGCAGTACACTTTTATCCTTCCTAACTTTTCTCTCGGCGCGTTGCTACGAAATCTCTCGCTCCAGTTAAAACTTGACGACGCTCAATGATCTCATTTTTGTATAGAGAAAATCAGACCTTGTAAAAATATTATTAAATTATGAAAAACGAAATTATGAAAAATGAGACGATTAAAAACGATATCTGCTTTGATAGTATGAAGATTTTCGTTTCGGAATTTGCTTTTTTAAAGCAAGTGACTGGCTGAATTGTGATTATCACATACATGACAGACTGATTATAAAA
>Ga0157363_1007090_pt1 | contig 10600 bp, 5 predicted proteins | sample AttsexASBM1_FD_111477 | JGI IMG/M metagenome (GOLD analysis project Ga0157363, IMG submission 111477) | Fungus gardens microbial communities from leaf cutter ant in Ribeirão Preto, State of São Paulo, Brazil - Atta sexdens ASBM1 | ecosystem: Host-associated > Fungi > Mycelium > Unclassified ...
AATGATAATATTAACCTTCTTAAGATGAGTGACGAATTATGTAATCACTTACATATTATATATTTTTGCAAACTGAAACTTATGATATATATATATATATATATATATATATATATATATATATATATATAGAGAGAGAGAGAGAGAGAGAGAGAGACATGCGTTACAAACATCATATCGTTTCAAAGATTTATTATTTATTAATTGAAATTTTAACTGGGAACTCTTTATTTCTCAGATTTTTAGCGAATGGATCATAGTTGCCTAGTGTTCTTCTCGAATGCAGTCTTAGATTGCCATGCGTTTCGTGTTATATTTCTATCGTATGTTCGTAACGCAATTAGGAAGTGTCCTGACACAAACGGCAGAGAGCGTAGCTGTACAGGACTCAAAGGAGCCTTTAACGTTTCATAAGTATGCGGCTCTGGCCTGGGACTTTCTTTCTCTTTCTCTCTCTCTCTCTCTCTCTCTCTCTCTCGCGCGCGCGCGCATGCTCGAGTAATCCTCCCTTGAAGTGCGAGGCTACGTTAGATCATAATTAGTATACACGAGCCATCGTACAAAAGCAGCTTACATAACGAATACAGTGTCGTGGAGTCGTCGCTTCCGCAAACTCATTTTGCGCGATGTAGTTTCCATAATGAACATTTGGTCGGCAAGTTACGCTAAAATTTGCGAATGCCGTTTATTAAAGTTCGCGAGCGGAGCTGATTCTGTGAACAAAGGTCTGGAAAAATATGTATCCTGGAATATTGTAATAAAACGGCTCCATTCGCTTTGTGCGATGTTGGCACCAAACTTATTCGCGAATCAATAAAAGGGTCCTGCTACGAACGATATTGTCTTTTTCGACTACTGTCGGCAAAGATCGCGTTTGCGCGCTCCAATCGAAAGGAGTCACAATTCGATGTACTATATCCGTAGGTTTGAAGTTCAGGCTTGAGCAAACTAAACATGCTTGAAAAATTCCATTTTTATCAAAAATTTGACGAATATAATTCAATTTTATCTCGTTTTAATATGAAATTACCTGCTTTTTCTAAATCTAATTAACTTCTTTTGTTTAATTTAACTAACCGAATTCAACTAATCCGAAAAATTGATATAAAGCGATGTGATTGAATATCGGATAAAAATTGAATGTGATAATAGAAGAGAAGGAAAGACAGATTTGTTCCCTCAACGTTACGAGATCTGGTTTCGAGTAATATGTACTCTAATGAGAAATTGTATACACATGTATGTAAGATATATAATCTACGGTATCGTTTTAAATAAAATGAGTCAATCACAGTCAAGAAATTAGTAAACAAAACAAATCGATGAGAAAAGTATGTCATCTTTCAAATGCTGCTTTTTTTTACACATGTGTCACTCACGTGATCATAAATCGAGTGATTGATTGTAATTATAAAGAATGAATCGTCCCGCAATAGCGGAACAAAGTACATACTATGATCTTTGGAAATCGTGAATGAAATTTCTCAAACAGATGCACAAAGTACAAAGGAAGGCAAGAAAGTGAAAAGAGAGAAAAAGGCATTCGATTTGAATGCGTCTAATCAAAGTTAAGGCAGAAATAGTAGGGAAACTATTCGATCCGAGTCTCACTTAAGATAGAGCAAAGTGCACTTTACTGCGAGAATTTGACACTTTTCTTCGCGAATACTTTTCCAAGATCTCAAATTATACCCGATAAGAGGCACTCGACTAATGAAAAAATTATTTTCAGATTACGATCATTGAATCATATAACAGTTACTATTTCCACAATAATTTTCACCACTTACAGGATTGTATCTTGAAATTTAATTGCAGAGAAATCAAATTGGAAAATGAGTTTTTCCTGATAAGTAAATTAATAGTATCATATTGTGTTCGTAACATTGTATCGCATTGTGATAATAAAAACATTTTATTCGATACAATTCTTTTTTATTTATAAATTAATTTTATAAGATAACCGAACTCTATATGGCCTACAGTTGCAATTTTTTGCTGAATCTAAAATAAAAAAATAATCAGATTCTCTCAAAAGAGGAAACATTTCTGAACATTAAGAAGATATATATGATTTTTTCAAGCATTTACATAAAGATTTGAAGAAAAAGTTTTGAAGAAACATTTAGATTATATTGAATACATATGTCTCAATATGATCTAAGAATATGTTTCCCTCTTTTTTTTGTTAAAAAATGAAAAATAAAATGATCCAATGTTATTTTTATAAGACGATATATTTATTAATTTATTGACTTGTATATACACGTACAAAGAATACACAAAGAATTATTTTCTAAACAACCAATATATTGTGATATTAGACATATTACACGGAGAAAATTTTTTTCTTAGAGTTTACTCTGAAAATATGATAGTCCTGAGATAACATTGTATTTTGAAGAATTTTATGTAGTACTTAGTGAGTACTTTTTAGTACTCTCTGCATTTTCTTATTTTTAACAACTTGAGAAAATACAATATTAAAAAAATTCTGAAAAAATTCTCAGAACTTTATGAGAAGAAAATAAATAATTTTGTCTCTTGCAGCTTTTCTATAAAGTTGATGTGGTATTTGAATAAAAAATTATTCAAGACCAATATTTAGCAATTTTTAGTAATTAATATCTTGTTAACTATTGCGAAAATTGCAAAATAGTAGAGGATTTTTCGACTCAGTTTAGTCCGCTTTATCTATACTAAAGCGATTAGCAAAAACTTTCGGGATGCCCTATATAATAAGTTTGATTAATTTTATTGAAGTACATGGTAAAAATCTTTAAAATATCGTATTGCACCACAACTACCATATTTTTAGGGTAAATTTTAAGAGACAATTCTGTCCGTGTAGGCATACTAGGCTATATTAGATTCAGTTGCCTTGTATCGACTTTGTTATCATGCCTAAATGGTAGCTTTGATCGTTCTATAATAATCTCAGTAAAAGCAGCTGTTCGTTATTAATTGCTATGAACAGTCGCGTGCCTCGTGCTGAAATATTCCAATCTGTGCAAAAGTGGTTCATGGCCGGTTCACGACGGTATCATTATGAGCTTTTACGCGCTCGTAAAGACAGAAATGGAGTGACGAAGGAGAAAACGGTCAGAATAGGGATAGTAGAGATAACAAGAAAGCATGGATATTGCAAATTTGCGAGCCGCATTACCGAAGAGAAAGCAGTTATAGCCGGAGAGCAGGTGGTTGAGATACGAGGCGATACTAACCAGTGCGACGTCTACCTGGAGGACATAAAGCTTAACGCGTTAATAAAGGCCAGTAGTACCAAGTCGTTAGCCTCTTCATGATTAGAAGATATGCATATTAGATACAGTAGTTATCTAAAATGAATATAATAACGTATTCTGAAGAAAAATACTGTTATTAAAAAACTGGATATTGCATGTATCAATTCTCGTCGTACTTTTTATGTAACAAATATTACGTTTTTATTCTATAGTTATTTATTGAAAAAAAAAAATATGGAAGAAAGATCAAGAAAATAATGCACAGTTTAAAATAAAAAAATACGTTATGATAATAAGAAAAATTGAAAGCGTTATCATATTAAATGTTGTTTAGAAACGTTATCAGCAGGTATTTAAGTATCGATATCGCGAAACTTTAAGTTCAATAAAGGTATAAACAAAAGGCAATTTGAAGACGAGTAACATACATGTGTAAGTAGACGCAATGATAAAGACGTTTTACGATCGCAGCGCGAGCTTGGGAAATTTTTCAACGAAAAACTGACGAAAAAAAAAGATGAGAAAGAAAGAGGAGGGAGAGAGAAAGAGAGGCTGACACCCCGCCGCGCGGTGCTTTAACGAGAAAAATACCTGCAGTCGTCGAGCAATTTTATTTACAATGGTTAAACGAAATCTTGAAGAATGTAAACGGTGAACTCGTAAATCGCACCGCGGAATCTATTGTGCTTTGACTTAGAAAAATAAACCCTGCTACATCACCGTCGTGTATTTCAACACACAGACACGCGACTGTATAACTCGGATGGAAAGCAAGGTAACGTTGTTTTGCATTCTCCATCCAACGCTTCGCGTATTCAAGGCATGATGAAAACGCATATTTTTCAAATACAATGCGTTAAAAACTACCAATTAGTCAGTTCTTCACAGCGTTCTTTGAAAAAATGTTAATAATGAATATCAGCAGGAAGTTGTGCCTGGAAAACAAGCGAACAAATACAATCACCGCAAAAGACATCGCGTGGAAGCCTTGAGTGAGACGGTAAGTGAATGTAAATACCAGCACAGCTTAAGCCAAGGATGTTCCAGGAAACGGAAATATTTGCGGATGGTTTGGTGCCACGAAAGTTCGGTATTCATTTAAATGGCGATACCCACAAGTTCTCCACTCCGTAATCAGCTTACCGATTTTCCTACGCGTTCTCGAACAAATACCATTGATATTTGTTCGAGATATTTATCATAAAATTGCTATACTGTGAATAATATTCTCAGAATTAATATTAATTAATATATAAATAACTACAGTAAGGTTTATGATTAAGAAACGATAATTTTTATCTAATTTTAGAGAGACATTTTCACAATAAATTTTATATAAAACTGGTTTATAATAACTGCTATATAAAAAATAAAAAGAATAATATTAGCTTGATGCATAACGATAAAAATATGAAATACAAAAACTTTGGCTCCTTACAAAGAAAATATCTTTTCCTCATATAATTGTAGCAGATAATATAAATACGTTGTAGTGTTAATTCATTTATAGGAATAATAATGAAAAATCGAACGAAGAATCGAATTATTTAATAACGTTTTATTATAATTTAACTCCAAAAAAACAAAGTTTTTATTATTTCACCGTAAAAATTTATAGCACTTTTATATTTTTGTAAAAAAAAACACAAGGATACTTTATAACTTTGTAAACGTATAAGTGGTTTAAATTGCTTTTCGATTGTCATATAAGCTCATTGATCCGATTATATGAGGTAAGTCATGAAATTTATTGGTTATCGTTTCTTGAAACCGATAGTTATCAATTCGATGTAAGAAAGTATTTTTGTGATCATCTGTACTTCTGTGTTAATTCTATATAGAAAGATCTGTAGTGTAAAATAATAGAATCGGATGATGGTGTTAACTACAACAAAAGAAACTCTGACAAGAATGTAAGCCAGACTCGCAATGTTATTTATCGACAATATTCGCTTAATAGAACGATTCGCAATTACGCGGAGGAGGATTTTATCAACGTAAGTGCGGATTTATTATATCTGTTGTAAATGTGTGCTTTCGAACTTACGTATCTCACTCGAATGATGAGTAATTACGTTACTATGGAAGAAAAGTACAATGCTCTCTGAAGGAGACGATCCTTCTCGGGAAAGCAAGTGTGTATAGTCGTTACTCTTTAGAATCATTTGTTCAACCGTTACGTTAAGGGTCAGGGCTAGAAATGATAAACGATCCGTTCTCTTACCCACTTTTCGCCAGCGGATTTCGTCCCGTGTATTTCTCCTCCGAGATCATCTCCGAGGGGAATATAACAGGCGCATCGGAGAAAGAAAGATGAAAGGAGATAGAAAAATATGACCACCCCGGTCCTTCGTTCACCTTTCTTCCTTCGTTCACCTTCGTCTTAATGTAAGCGAAATTTAAAGAGGCAGTTCTCTCTCTCTCTCTCTCTCTCTCTCTCTCTCTCTCTCTTGCTAGTGAAGCTTAAAGAGGAAATTCGTGACCTCGATTATGACGATCAAGACGACGACGATGACGACAGCGCATCGCGACGGAAAAAATGTGGAGGGACGCGCGTGAAGACGCGCCGCCGCCCTCGAGACGATTTAAATCAATTCACCGCGTAGCATGGTAGATAAATTTCCGGTCTGACGTTTAAGCGATCGCGAAAGTTTTTCGTAGCAAGTCGTACGTGCGATATGGCCTGGTATAAAAGTTTGCTCTTCAAACGATTCGGTCGGCAAACTTCTTTTCGCGCTAGTACTTGGGGTATACCGGTGCATGATTAAATCAGGTATACCGCATCGCGGTAAGAATGATGTATGCGAATCGCTTGCGTTCTGTGCTACGACGTACGTGCGTTCGATTATCGGCGAGTAATTACTTATGCAAACTCGAGAAGCGAACTCTTCGACACGTTAACGCGTATCTCTCCGAATTTATCTCTCCGTGGCGCGACGAATGGTTACAGCGATAAAGGAAAGCGAAAAAGTTGAAGGATGTCGTTATCAAATTTAAGTCCGCGCGGATAATTTTACGGTAATGGAAAGCTCTATCTCTGGAAGAAGAGAGCAGAGCTTAACTCAACATCGGTATCAACCAATCCCAGGTGTTCAATTGGCGCTCTGCCAGAATTTAAGCTTGGCTTAAATTTCGTGCAGTTGCTACGTAACTAGGGCAGATTCAGATTAGAATTAACTAATTGTTGCGTACACCGTCGTAATTAGGCAGGATTCCCGCATGCTCCCCGCATACTAATATTTGATAGAAACCTAACCGCGGGATATCGTATACGGGAGGAAGTTAAACCTATTCCATGGCACGCAATCGTGACGTCTTACAATCTATCGGTAATACTCTGAAATGAATAGCAATTTTTAACTCTTTACACACGTTTAATCAGCCATTCAATATAAAATTATTAAAATAACTTACCGATTACATTTAAATGGACTAGATGACTCATGTGGGGCGTCGTAGAGACCTGGCACTCGTAAATACCGCTGTCCCGATGCTGTGGATACTTTATTTGAAGTGTCCAGTCGTCCGAATGAGCGTTGTGAATCGCTCGAAATCGCTGGTCGTTCGTGTACGTATAACGGCCAATTGTGAGCAAATGGACGTCTCTGTGCCGTACCCACGATACTTGTAGCGTCATCTGTAAAGGAAAACGATGAGAGTTGAGAGACAAGATCGACTCGTGAGAATCACGAATGATTTCATCTCGAATCTTTTGTATACTTGCTTAGGGTTACTTATTGTATTGGGACATATAATTGGTTGTTTATTTGACATACCGTTTAATTAACCAAATATCAAGGCTTCCAATCAATTTCTAACTTAAAAATTTTGAACGTGTTGCTAGTGTGACTTATTAAGAAAGCAAATTTTCTTGCATATAATCAAGATATGAATAAATGAACATTTCTCTTAACTAAATCTATACATCTTGAAGTCTACAGCAAAATAAAAAGTACAAGTAAAATGTTAATCCCAGCGTACGTTACCATATGAGAAAATAATAAATTTTTGTAAAAAAATTTAACAAAGCTTTTATTTATCAGAAATTAATGAAAGCACTGGAAACCGCGAAACGTGAATCAAATAATTCAGTTTTGTTGTCTTTGCGCGCATTGAACCAGTTGAAAAAATGGGGATCATTTACTTCGAAAGCATAATTTATCGCTACGCATACCAACTGCTGTCTTTTGACAGATATAACGCACGTGGATGAGACAGCGACTCGTAAGCTGATATCGCTGTCGCGATTTCCAATGACACATGTAATAGAATAAATTACAAAGCGCGAGATCTAAATTCAGACTAGCGAGTGGGATATACGACGCCACATCAGATACAACTTTCGAGCGTGCACTCCGAGCGAGCGTTCCTTCCTTCTCGTACGAAGGAATTAATAGAGTCGCTTTGCATATCGTTGCAAAGTTAGCGTGCGAGATAAAACGCCTTGAGCTGAGATAATTGGACACCCGGACCCAGCGACGTGTAAATATTTGCATCCTTCGAATAAGGTCGATACGCATTACTCGAAAAGCACATGAACATGTGCACGTAATATAACGATTCAGATGCGTTTCAAATATAATACTGCAGACGATGTCCTAAATATGGCTATCGTATGCAGAAATGCTCGTTCTCGTTCAATATTGCCGGACAAATTGAATGTCGCGGTATCGAAAACTAAGTTTACATCGAAGGTTGGAATTAATTAAGCTTTAATTAAGGTTTAATGATGCGAACAAGTAAACACGGAACACATTACGCAATACATGGAAAATTGAATTAATCGAGTTAAAATTAACCGAGTTTGCCACTAGTCATCCTAATAGTAGCAAAGGGGATTTAAAGTTTGGAACATTAAATATTACAAACATGAAATCGTCATAACGTAATGCCTAATAGGATTCATTCTCTACACTGTTTCGTATACTCTTAAATTTTAATGCTTGCTTCAATTTCTGTCCGAAGTCTTCCATTAAGTGCGCCATTGTCTGGATTCCGAGAGACCGATATATCTATCTACTATTCTACTACAACTATTCTCTCTCTCTCTCTCTCTCTCTCTCTCTCTCTCTCTCTCCGTTTTCTCTGAGATTCGCTTTCCTGGATCCTTATCCAACTCACTTCGTAGTTTCCGTAAGGACTTCGCTCGGTGGGTCCTGCCGGACGAGTACGAGTTGTTGCGGAAGTTTCGGCGACCTAAAGATGTCCCTTGTTCGAGAACTTGCAGTGATATCCGAGCAGATACGGAGGAGGTAGTCCATAGATAAGGATGTGTTCTCAGTGGAAAGGAAGGGGACGAGATAGACAGACAGAGATGGCAGATGGAATGGCGCGGAAGCAAAGCCTCGTGAGTAGATACATTCGAGTTTGGTCAGGCGAGACTCGCTATCTTGTTTCTGCCGTGCATAGTTTTATTGCGCTTGTCGCGCATATGCGTATCGCGCACGCTCGTTATGTCTTCTGTTAATTTATGATACGCGACCGACATGAAATGCCATAGTTGCCGAGTTCGAAGGCTTCCGACCATGCCGGATCCAGGACGATGGGTCAAACACTGTCGACTCTGCATCCTGTGTTCCTGGTTCTCGCACCAGCTCCTGACACCGAACCGCATAGTTGGCCTTTGCATACCGATTCCGCTGTCGTCGCGCAAATGCGATTTATGCGAATTCCCTTTCTCATAGCCAGCCGAGTGCAGATAGATGGACAGATTTATTCTGTCTGTTGATAAATTTGTTAAAGATGATGAAAGATATTGAGTGAAATAATAGATGATTTAATATAAATGGAAAAATTGAAAAATAGAAATTGTGGCTATTAATAACAATATTACGGTATTCAAGGAATATATTACTAAAATTTTAATGCAGTAATAGAGATAAAAGGTAAATATCAACATCTATTCCTCTCAGATGAAGTATTTCTCGAGTTATCCTATAATAATATATTGTCCGGAAAGTTCGTGCCGATTTTGAAGGAAAATTGAAACGCAGAAGATTTAAATTTTAGTATACATTTATTAAATTATATAGGTTAGTCGGCACGAACTTTCCGGACAATCCAATATGTAATTTAAAAACAAATTTCCAACAATTACCAATTTTAGACTTTAAATGTACAAGACGTCATGGCATTTGGAAAAAAGTGTCGCGCAGTTAATTCATCGTAATTTCTCATTAATTCTAGCAGAAAATTCTATGCTTTACAATAATTTTTAAACAGAGTTCCTACTTTTCAATTTTGATTTTTTAGTATATTAAATGTGAAATTCTTTTTTATTTTTATAAGAAACTGTAAAATTATGAAAAGTGCTACTGGAAGTGTTATTATTTTTTTTTTATATTAATAGAATATCAGGCTATCTTTATAGACATAAATTTAGATAGTAAAATTAGGACGCCGTTCTATTAATAACATAAATAATGACAGTTCCAATAACACTTTTCATACACTGAGAAAAATGGTCTGGTTAGATTAAATAGTAATTCTGATGGAAAATGGACGAATCAGAATTTTCTGGTTAAATCTATTAGAATTCTAGTTGAGATAATTAGACTTGTGTGATTAATATTATTATTCTGGTACAAATAAAAATTCTAATAGATTTTAACTAGAAATATTATATCAAACAGAATTCCGATTATCTCAACTAGAATTTTAATAAGTTTAACCAAAAAATTCTGATTCGTCCATTTTCAATCAAAAATTTTTTTCAGTGTAGTTCATTATCAAAATAAAAAAAGTTCCGCATATTTTGTACCAAAAACCCAAAACTAAAAATACGGCATGTTAATTTCATAAACTAGTATGATATACTTGCCTTCTAAAGTAGTAAAGAAAAAAAAAATTTTTTTACTTTTAGTTATAGTTGTATTAGTGTCATCAACTTATGAAAGACGGTATTTGCTGGGGATTGTAAATAAAACAGCATTACCTCTACCGGAATGGTGAAGCCTCGTTTGATGAGGAATCGATCAATCTCCCGTTTCGTCGTGATGTTATATTGCTTGACGTGCGAGTTATTGGAATCGATGTTGGGCAAGATTACCGCGTTAGCGTTCGCCAGCGAATCAAATATAGCATGTACGAATTTCCAGTGATGGAGAATTTTCGATAAGCTTTGCGCCCCGTGGCGGAACTGATAAAATTACCGGCCAATTATCTCGCGTAAACAAATTCTGCGTAAGAAGATTCTAACCTAATTTTGTGCCGGATAAGATGAGATCGTGACACGAAAAGGTGGAAAGTAAATTACTCTCTCATTTACACACACACATACACACACACACACACACACACACACACACACACACACACACATTCTCTCTCTCTCTCTCTCTCTCTCTCCCCCCTCT
>Ga0157363_1007091_pt1 | contig 10600 bp, 5 predicted proteins | sample AttsexASBM1_FD_111477 | JGI IMG/M metagenome (GOLD analysis project Ga0157363, IMG submission 111477) | Fungus gardens microbial communities from leaf cutter ant in Ribeirão Preto, State of São Paulo, Brazil - Atta sexdens ASBM1 | ecosystem: Host-associated > Fungi > Mycelium > Unclassified ...
CAACTTGCTTATTATTACTGAATTAATTATTAAATATTATAGCTTTAATTTTATCTGCTTGCAATCAATATCGGTTTTTCAATTCAACATCGGTATTTCTTTTTCATATAATATTTCTAAAATAATCTAAAAAATGTTAATAGGTTCTTTATAATGTTTTTGACAAAAATAAAAAACGTGTTTTTGTTCCTATTAGTGAATCTTCCAAGCGGCGATAGCCCTATTAATGTGCTCCCAATTTATATGCCTATCCACATTTGATTCATTTTAACATATAGTTACTAAAACAGGTAATAAATTTAAGCTAATTGTTGAAGTTAATATATTACATAAATCATTATTTCAATTATATTTATTTCAATATACATAACACAACGTTCTTAGCCCCAATACAGGGCACATTAATAGGGACAAGCTTAAAATCTTGCGGTACGTATTACTGGATTCACATAAATTCCTCATATCTTTTGAAAAATATTTAAAATACTTTAATACGCAAGTAATAAAATATTATCTTCGGTACCATATTAATAATTTATCTTTTAACAAGAAAAAATATGTTTTTCTTATTTATCGTCTTAGTTTTTTTACCGAAATACAAAAACACACTAATAGGAACAGGCACAGTAATTGGGACAGTACATACCCAATATATATCTTATTTCATTCATTACTAAAAGAATTAAATTATCAAATCAAATTAACTTTTAACGATATTTGTATAAATATATTTTAATTCTCACTAAAAAAAGGTGCAAATATTTTGTTTTTTTACCAGACAATGTAATCTGTATCAAAGAATATAATCATTTCCCCCACATAACAATCAAACTTAATCATCGTACTTCTAAGAATGATGCATCTATACATAAGTGCTAAGTAACTATGTCAGCTAGCCATATGAAGAAAATATTTTCACAGTGTAGAATGTAATTCTCGAAATCGAAAAAATCTAGTATAATAAATCTAGCAGATACTATTCTTCTGTTAATAAAGTCGTCCTCCTCGTCCTATTATCACGAATAATATCCGTGTAATCGATCCCTCACATTATAAAGATACAGAAGTCTATTGAAACCAACGCTTTAATTCAAGGCTACGTGATCGCTCACTTTTCACCAAGGATGATCGATTGGATTCGCTGACGCCAACGGCGCGAATATAGAGTAATTGGCCGGTTAGTAAATCACACTATAATTATCGTAATATCTGTCAAGATTACTTGACAATTAGTCTATCATTTTCCACGATATTCCTAATTGTCATCATCTCATTTTCCGTACCATATTAGATCGTAATGCCAAGAAAAAGCTATCGATAATATTATCGGTGTTGCAGGTAAATAAAATGAGTGCAATTAAAATTAATATAATTTTAATAAAATAAATTTTAAATATATTTAGTCAAATATCACAACAAAAATAAGAAATTCATTTTTGGGTTTGTTTATAACGCAAAAATTGCACTTATCAAGATTATCAGAAAATGCGACGATCAATTTTAATTTCTGTATGAGAAACATCTGTAGAAAACAATAACACAAAAATTGCACTTATCAAGATTATCAGAAATTGCGCTGAATTTTAATTCTTCTTGAATGAGAGACATCTGTAGAAATTTAGCGCAAAATCTAAAAAAAAGTAATTATCACGGGGATTATTCATACAAAGATTATTTGTCATTATTTCCCAGAAATCCTCGATCTTCCATATTACGAGAGACTCTTACAAATATCCTAAGGATGAAAGAGGTGAAATTCAAAAAAAGGACCTCCAAGGTAGAAAGAGAAAACACTTCGAGGGTACAACGGTCCATGAATTCCTGACCCATAACGTAAGCACGAAGGCATTTCCGACTGGGTTGCACTCTTCGACAGCCTCTCTTCGGAGAGGAATACCTACATAATTGCGTATATAATGCGAGCTGGACCTCGAGATATAACTGACCATCGCCTTTCTTTCCACGTAATGACGTAAAAAATGTTTTCAATTAAGTGGCCATCTCTGATTTTATCTATCGCATATGAAATTCGCATATGTTAATCTCGAAGAATTATACAACTTGAGAATTGGTCGCATTTAATGCTAAATGTGGACATGAATATGCATTTTTATTTTTCTATTTTTATTGAGTACTTTTTATTTAATATTACAATTGATACAAGTGTTTATCTTTGTTATTCATTGAATGCTGAAAAAGATAAAATGATATTTGTGTCGATTTATGTCACTACTAAATAGAAAGCATCCATTCTCGGAATCTACGTTAACCTTCCTAATTTCGAATGATCAGTGGTAGACTACTACATGTCCATTGTTTCCTCTTATCAAATCTCTCTCTACTTCGGATTTCTTAGGAACCTACTTTGCTCTTGTATCTCCAGTCACGCGTGTCAGATTTATCTTCTTTGTCTCTCAGAAACGGCTGCTTGACATTATACGCTGATTACTCAGAAAATGCGACTTGGAAAATGCAACTGCATTTATCGTAACTGCAGAGAATTTTCGTTTTCTAATATAAATCAAAATTTATCTTTTATCTTATCCTTCTTATCTTATCATTTTCTTTTTAATAATAAAGAAATTAATGATTAAAAGCATTCAAAAAATTGGAAGAAAAAAAAAAACAAAATTTTTAAACTAGATGTTTACGAATTGTTTTCACTTCAATCGAGTTATCGTAATTCTGATATAATTTAGATTAAAATTTATAACTTTTGGAGGCATCCGCGACAATAGAATAATTAAATTTCCACGGTATTTTAATCCCCACTCACATTGCATGTGTTCGCGGCTTTTAACACTAATCCATTTGACGATATCCGGACAGGTCGGGTCTTTGTGTCGCCTCCGTAGTTTTTGTGGCCTTCGTGTCCGTCGTGAGCGCGGACAATAGTTCCACGAAATTGGATACGTTTATCCCACGCGTCATAACGCACTCTTTAAAAAGGAGGCCCGCAGGGTTCTACGACCTCTCGAACTGCGCGAGCGCATCGCCCCGAATAGCCGGGCCAGTTTATCATGCCATCATGCTCAAGAGAGTCCGCTTTGAATTATGGGCCCGCGGGCCACACCGCGGTCCCCGACTCTTCGATTCATCTATTTCTCTTCCATGCGAGCGTTACTCTCCCGATCCGACAACGTCAGATCTCTCAAAGGATTCAGATTTTATCTCCTTCTACGCGTTTTTCATAGTGTACAAAAGGAAATCCATTAGAGAGCGAATAATAGCCAGTCGTTCCAACGCGACGGATTATTATGTGGAAACGACCGCATTAGATATTCATTAGTAAATCGCCGTCCGAGCAGGAAACGTGACGTTGGAAAATACACAACGCTACATTGTGACTGATAATGTACGAATACATAAAACATACATCAGACGTCAATTATTAATTAATTTTAATTGTCGTCCATCAATAAAAAAATCAACAATTTATTTAATCAACATTAATTAAAAGTCAATTCATTTAAATAACCAACAATAATTTCACTATATTCCTAGAACTTTCCAAATTACCTAAACAATTTATGATTAAATGAAATTATTCAAATTAGAATTTGATGCGACTGTTAGATAAATTTGCATTCAAATTTTTTAAGCGTTGAGGTGATAAACATAAATTAGCCACGCATAAAACTTTCACATTTTCCTGAAAATACTTAAATTCATATATCTTAATGACTGGTGAGGTTTATTTCTAACTTATATTCCTAATTTCTCGCTAGTATCACGAGTTGCGTGGTTTCGCGGTATGAAAGCGGTACTCGCTCGTACTAGGAACGACAAAAGAGACGGCAGGCTCTTTCGGTTGACGTTATTATAAGCAGATATAATCCCGAGTGTATGACGCATGAGCGCGGCTTACCATAATCCAGCGTATGTATGTGTGTGTATGCACACTGTACGGTAATAATATTATTACGTTAATCGGCCGCACCGTCGTCTTCGTCGGCGGCCCAGGTAAACCAAGGCGCAGTTAACAGACGTTATTATCGCGACGCGCTTAACACAGACGACGTATTATCGACGTTATGACCTTGCATCGCAGAAATTGCCTCACTGAGCAAGACTGTGAGCAACAACTCGATTGGCATGCCGTATTCTGACACGCCGACTTCTGCTTCCCGAATTCTACTTGTGCGACCAATCAAGAAATTTAAATGATTTTAAAATATTATAAATATAACATAAAAGACTTCTGTATACTGAAGAGTAAGATCAGTGGATTCAATATTTAATTCGAGATACCATGTCTTAATGTTGAATGATGTTGGAACGAAGAACTGAATTCTAGAATAATACATGTATAAATGTATATTCGAGAAAAAAAATTATTTTGTGTTATTTATCATTATATGTATATTTTCTTAAGATATTTAAACGATAATTCGTCTAAAAATATAAATAAGTAGTTATGGATATTATTATGCAAAATAATCACTTATATGCAAAACATTATTTACAGCAAATACTACTTCAACGTCCAGACAGTATAAGTTTTTAATAAGGTATATTAAAGTCATAAGTCTAATTATATACCTTGAATTGTTTTTAATCATTTCTATAGATCATCAATGTTCTTACTCAATATGTTGTTAATTTAACTAATAGTTAACAATTTAACTCAAAAAATGTATAAATTTAGTTTATTGTTTATTGAATGCATTAATTTGGACGTTGTTTACTTTAACGAAACTACAAAAATAACTTGATTTAAATGTTGATACAGAAGTTTAAAAGTAACAAAATTTTATTTAACTCGAGTAATTTGGTTACCACTACTTCTTTGATATCCAATGATAAATATAAGAAATTTTCACTTTTTCGAGAAAGTTTACGAGATTACGCGAAGAAGTCCAACTAAGTCGAAGCATTCTCTCGGGGGAAAGTGTTAAGCCAATTGACGTCATTCATACGCAAGATATCTTTCCGCGGAATCAACCTCCTTTCGAGGTCGATTACACCGGCAGTTCGCTACACGCAAAAAGTCCTTATAACTTTGCTTTAGAAGAGCACAACGCACGCGCCGTTTCCTCTTTCATAATCGGCGCCATAAAACAAATCGAGCGTGCAAAGTGTTGCAAAGTGTTGAGGAAAGCAACGAAGATTTCGATGAATCGAATCTGAAATGTTAGAATATATTTCCTTTCGAATGTCCACACGAAAGGCCGTAGGTTTCTTTTTTGTATACTTTCTGTATTTAGAATAAATCTCTGGCCTTTGTTCCTCGCGGGTGTTTTAAAGAAAAAGGAAAGAAATTAAAGTTATAATTAAGTTTCTAATTCTCTCTCTCTCTCTCTCTCTCCCTCCTTCTGTAATTTTTGGAATTCAGCGCCGCAGTGACTCATATTTAACTGAGATTACTTTCAATAATCTTGTTCTTTCACTCGAAAAAAAAAAAGAACTACTTTGAACCTTGAACAAGTTTTCCTCCTTGGCGCGGCGAAGCGATCGACTTCTCAGAATACGAAAGCGAACCTTCGGCGCGACTCATTACAACTCTGTGATGCACTCCTTTTTCCTGGTATCGATCTATCTCGCGTGAACATAAAGTATAATCGATGCGTTTATGAGCCATCGCGAATAATTGTAGCGACGCGTCATTACGAGACGACAACGTGCACGCGACACGTGCGTGGATTTTCATTCATAAATCGCTGGCGAACTACGCGCGATGACTCATACGCGCCCCGCCTCTCGCGAGACGCGAAACTGAGATAAGCGTGGCAAAAATAAAGAAAAACGATTACCAATACCGGAAATTTCCGTGTGCGACATTGTTTGAACAACGTCGAATTGATTATTATCTATACTCAAATCTATATCCAAGAGAAAAGAAATCGTAGATAACAATGAATAGCCAGACATTCGCGAATAAACGAAAGGTCAGAAAAAGAAAAAAAATATTCATGTATTACGAATAGACTACAAAATAGAAGAAAAGAAAGAAAGGTAATAAAATTGAAATATGTACTATTTTTTGCTAGTCTTTGGCTTATTTAACGTTATTATTATATTGTTTTATTCTAATAACAAACAAGGCATTTAACTTAGTCGTTGAAAGTACTATTTCATATAACTGATAAGTAAAAGCGAATAAATTAATAATTACTTGATATACAGATTACAGAAAAAGTGTTTATAATTCTTAAAAGAAGAGTTCTCAAATTGTACGATCTTTCAAAATGAATATCATAAATTTGCTGGCATATTTTCGAAATAGTTCGTGTGAAATGTAGAAATCTTATGAAATGATATATCAAATTTACGAAAAATATATAATGCAAGTTTGGAAAGCACAAGAAATTTATTCACTTGGACTTTAGATTGTCGCACAGAATTATGCTGGTGCGAAGAAACTGTCTTGCGGAAGAGATAAATAACTGCAAATAGGGAAACAACAAGAAGTACCTCCCTCTTTAATACCGGGAACAGGATGACACCTCTTGTCTTATGACCCGTACGTATTGCTCTCGCTAAACTTAACCCTGCCTTCAACTAAACCTTCTAATTGGTGGGTTAACGAGCGTTAACTCCTCGTTTCCTGTCAGATTTAACTGTTTTTCTTCGGTTTCATGCAGATAATATATTCAGGAAATTATATTTTCTTCGTATTTATATATTTTTTATTAACAATTTGTTAAATGCAATCAAAATATCTTCGTTAACTTTGTCGATTTTTATGGTTATCACTTATCTTATATGATAAACATATCGTTATCTTATATGATAAAAATTAATCTTATAAGATATTAAATTTTAATATTTAACACTCGAGTTCTATCTAAGTTATTTTTATTCAAAAGATAAAATAATTCTCGAATTTTGATTTAGAATAAAAAATCCAATAAATTCATAATAAGCTTCTTGAAAATTGTACATGTTAACAAATTGATGTTTAATTGTTCAAATGATTATAATTAATTTTAAGCTGTTTAAAAAATAAATGTATTTTCTTGCGCTCGCAAAGGTTAAAAGTTGAAATGTGTTTTTTTCAAAAAGCGGAAATTGTTTTCGAAAGAATAACAGATTTTTTACATAATAAACCTCGATAAATATTAGCTTCGAGGAAGCTACTTTTTAGCCGTAGAAAATGCTATGATAAAAACATATTAAGCGATAACGAATAATCTAGAAAGCATTACAACTACTTTTGGTAAGCATGGCAGTTAAATAAATTATGAAATGGAAAAATCTAAGGAATAAAATGTAATTTTTCAAATATGTAAATTTTTTTTTATAATCTTCAATATTGATAACCTTTGTTATTCCTGTCATAATATTTAATCTATGAATCAAATTTTTCTTAATTACGGATACAGTCATAAAATAAAATAATAACTTTTATAAACACTCGATATCTTTTATTTCAATAAAGACACAAGTTTCACGAGAAAAAAGCGTTTGTTTTATTAATAATATTAATAAAATATTCATTTTAAAGTTAGTCTTTTCTATATATTAGTTTAATAATGCCAAACTAATTTAGAAGACTAAATGTATTCTCGTATTGCTTTTTTTCACCGAGATACTCTTTTTTTCGTTATTATGCGAAACATTCATTTTATAAATGCACAGATTTTCATATAATTTCTTTCAAAATTTGTACAAGTTTGCACAGCGATATTTATTTGTTAAGCCTGTTCCAGCAAGAAAGTACCGTTTAGCGATAAAGCGAGTAAACGATGCGTACATCGAATGGAGATTCGTAGAAATCGGAGGCAAACGAAATCGGTGGGATCGGCAGGTGAGAGCTGTCCGCGTCGCCTCGAGCATCCAGCGCGATAAGTCGCTTCTTGGAAAATTTGAAACTAATACGTCATCACGAGCATGACCTCAATTATTAGTTTAATTGTAAACTGTTATGCAAGACTCCTTCTCTCTCTCTCTCTCTCTCTCTCTCTCTCTCTCTGTCTCTCCCTTTACTAGTTTTCGTAACACGCTCGCTGACATGAAACGCATGTAATTATTAACTGATTCCTTTGTGATTATGCATTGTTCACTCGTGCATACTAAACGACAGATTATTCGTAGAAAGCCAGATTTAGATAACAAGTTTAAATAACACCGACTGATTATAAGCTGCTTATACTAATCAGATTCATGATATACATATATATTGCGTGGAATAATGATAAATAAGTTTTATTTATAAATGTTAGACATAATAATACAATAATTAAAATCTATGAAATAAAATAAAATAAAATATCGTAGCTTTAGAAACGTTTACTTATTTAAAAAGTATTAATATATTAATACTTATACTATATATTAATTAAAAAGTATTCTCAAAAAGACAAAATATATATTTTCGATCCAAATGCAAATATTAAACTTTTCTAGAGTATTGCTTATTAATTTGCACATCTTAAATAGCTCAAGAAATTAAATTAATAAATAAGTTTTTAAAAATATATTGTTAAAAATTCTTTCTAATTTAGACTATCATTTGTAGCACTTCATTATTCTGTAATCTCTATTCTTAATCTTTATTCGAACGATCTAGTCTCTGTGCATTTATCTATTACAAAATCCATTTACAAAGTATATAGATTTCCACATCTTCAACGTAGACACGCGTTTTCACTTACGGTCACCCATCAGTATCATCGCCAACAATACACATTTATCTAATCAGTAGATACGTTATTTTTGTCAGTGCTGAGTACCGTAGATTGCCTTACACTCTTAATAAATCTATCGGAAGAAAATCGCGCAGGTTAACATTTCTATGTCCGACAAACGCTTATCGCGATCGTTTCGGATGACTATATTTGGGGAAAAAATGTCTTTTGTTCAACCTTTTTTCGGTGCCTGAATCGACAGAATCAACTATTTCGAAATTAGAAGATTCTTAGGAACTTTGGAGCTAAAAATTGAACAAACTCAGACTACATCGAAATTTTTCGAAACTTTTCTTTTCTTTTATTTAAAAAAAAAAACCGGAGTGGATCTTGATTGACGCAAACTGTTTAGCGATTGAAGTTTTTAGGGACACAACCGTAGCTTTAGTATTATCGATCCAGCCTTGAACCATGACACCTGCTCGAGAAATGCGTAATCGATGATTTGTGTGTATTAAAAGTCGATTGTGTCTTCTATTTGCGTGCTGTATTTATGCATGATATATTAATTTTACGTTTTGTCGCAAGTAGTTTTTCGTGGGAAAATTTCACGTCATCATATAATATTTTAAAGATGTTTTAAAAATATGTAACACCAATACGTGAAAAATTAATCATAAGTTGCAAGAAGACTGTCAAAGATTTAAAGTACTCCATATAAAATTTAAAAACATATTTTAACCTAAATACTTTACGATGGGAAATATATTTAATTTTTCGCAAAAATATATACTATTGTATACAATTGTATATACTATTATATACAAAATAATATTTCGAGATCAAATTCTTTGTTCTGTATTATTTAAAAGAATTCTTTTATGAAGGGAAATAAAGAATATCGATGTGTTTATCTCGATGAACAATGACGTGCGTCATCCACGAGCTAATTCCCCAATTTTTTCTGCCCGAGATTCTAATGAAATTGACAGCACTCTCTTACCATGCAGTTCTCCTCCTTAAGCTGCCAGTCCACGGTGTTCGTGGTCGACGGATACATGGAGAACATCGTGTAGCTGTGGTCCTCAATGATATTGTCGTAATAGCCGGTACTAGGCACTCGTTGCATCATCTTGCGCTTCAATTAACTTCACTTCAACGCTTTGGGCTTTCAAATTCGACGAGTTCGAGATTGGAGTATTCAAATGAGAAAAAAAAGAGCTATAACTCGGAGAGCGCGAGACTATCTCGCCAAGAAAAGAACAAATCTTAATGTGATGAAGGATAATTCAACACTTTATCACAAAAATATCGATATCAACGCGTTTCTTATCATTCATCCCGTACCACACGTGACTATGTACATTTGTCGACTGAGCGCCCGCCAACGTGACCGAGTAACTATATAGAAAAACCAGCCAACCATCGCGTCGCCGCCGTCGCCACTTCCCCCACCACGTCGCATACGGGCGCGCTCCTCGTGACGTCACCGCCATGTTGATCGCTGATTCGCACGATAGTACCCGGCCAATCGGTGCGGTCCACAGCCTCGCGCGTTGCTCATTCCGACGACAACTTCACAGAATTAGGGAACGCACGGAGAACCAGATCCCCTTTTCCAGGTAGCGTGCTAACTTGCATAATCCGATAAATCGATTCGCCCGGTGAGGGAGATCCATGGGCGATCAAGGGGAATTTTCGTCAGCATGCCGGAAGCGTGTAAATTGCGATCCGCGATACATTCAGGATGTGCGCTGAAGTCAGCGAAATTGGTTGATCGATGTTCGAGGGCAATGAAAAATTTTAAAGTCTCGACGTGGTGTGAATAAACGGTTTGTTCTATGATTCTGCACCAGATTGCATTAGGACTCTCTTTCTCGCTTTCGACAAGTATCAAACATATATATATCTATCTCACTTTAAGTTCCAAAAGTGTATTAATTCGGCCACAGAAAACAGAGCCAAGCAGAATTTAGAACCTCTATTCTTGAAAAAAAAAAAAAAAAAAAAAAAAAAAAAAAAAATAAAAA
>Ga0157363_1007093_pt1 | contig 10600 bp, 9 predicted proteins | sample AttsexASBM1_FD_111477 | JGI IMG/M metagenome (GOLD analysis project Ga0157363, IMG submission 111477) | Fungus gardens microbial communities from leaf cutter ant in Ribeirão Preto, State of São Paulo, Brazil - Atta sexdens ASBM1 | ecosystem: Host-associated > Fungi > Mycelium > Unclassified ...
CGATATTCCGCTGGCCGACCCGCACTTCTGGACGCTGAGCGGCGCGGTGCGCGTGGCGCAGCTCTGCGACGAGTGGGGCCTCACCTGGGGCTGCCACTCTAATAACCACTTCGATATTTCGCTGGCGATGTTTACCCACGTCGGCGCAGCGGCGCCGGGCAATCCGACCGCGCTCGATACCCACTGGATCTGGCAGGAGGGCGACCAGCGCCTGACTAAACAGCCGCTGCAGATCCGCAACGGCAAAATCGCCGTGCCCGACGCGCCGGGGCTCGGCGTCGAGCTGGACTGGGATCGGCTGCGCCAGGCCAATGACCTCTTTAAATCGCTGCCGGCGGGCGCGCGTAACGACGCCACCGCCATGCAGTATCTGATTCCCGGTTGGACGTTCGACCGTAAGCGCCCGGCATTCGGCCGCGCCACAGTGTAAGGAGCAGGAGATGAGTTCGACACCGAAAGTCACAGCGATGCAGGTTATTCCGGTAGCCGGATATGACAGCATGTTGCTCAACCTGAGCGGCGCGCACGCGCCTTTTTTCACCCGCAATATCGTGATTATCAAAGATAACGCGGGCCACACCGGCGTTGGCGAAATCCCCGGCGGCGAGAAAATCCGCCAGACGCTGGAGGATGCGGCGGCGCTGGTGATCGGCAAAACCGTTGGCGAGTACAAAAACGTACTCAGCCTGGTGCGCAGCACCTTCGCCGATCGCGATTCGTCGGGACGCGGCAGCCAGACGTTTGACCTGCGCACGACCATCCACGTGGTCACCGGCATTGAGGCGGCGCTGCTCGACCTGCTGGGCCAGCATTTGCAGGTCAACGTCGCCACGCTGCTGGGCGACGGTCAGCAGCGCGACCGCGTCGAGATGCTCGGTTACCTGTTCTACGTCGGCGATCGTAAAAAGACCGCGCTGCCCTACCAGAGCCAGGAAGATGAGGCCTGCGACTGGTATCGCCTGCGCCACGAAGAGGCGCTGACGCCGGACGCGGTAGTGCGGCTGGCCGAGGCGGCGTACGACAAATATGGCTTTAACGACTTTAAGCTCAAGGGCGGCGTGCTGCGCGGCGGCGAAGAGGCGGAAGCGGTAACGGCGCTGGCGAAACGCTTTCCCGAGGCGCGCATTACGCTCGATCCCAACGGCGCCTGGTCGCTCAATGAGGCGATCCTTCTCGGCAAGCAGCTGAAAGGGGTGCTGGCCTACGCGGAAGATCCGTGCGGCGCCGAGCAGGGGTATTCCGGCCGTGAAGTGATGGCGGAGTTCCGCCGCGCCACCGGGCTGCCGACCGCCACCAATATGATCGCCACCGACTGGCGGCAGATGGGCCACACGCTGTCGCTGCAGTCGGTCGATATTCCGCTGGCCGATCCGCATTTCTGGACCATGCAGGGCTCGGTGCGCGTGGCGCAGATGTGCCACGACTTCGGCCTGACCTGGGGCTCGCACTCCAACAACCATTTCGACGTCTCGCTGGCGATGTTCACCCACGTTGCCGCCGCTGCGCCCGGCGCCATCACCGCCATCGACACCCACTGGATCTGGCAGGAGGGCAACCAGCGCCTGACCAAAGAGCCGCTGCAGATCAAAGGCGGCATGGTGCAGGTGCCGCAGAAGCCGGGACTGGGCGTCGAGCTGGATATGGATCAGGTGATGCAGGCCAATGCGCTTTATCAAAAACATGGGCTGGGCGCGCGCGACGATGCGCAGGCGATGCAGTTTCTGGTACCGAACTGGACCTTCGACAATAAACGTCCCTGTCTGGTGCGCTAACTTTTAGGCTCCCTGCGGGGAGCGGTTGTAACGGGAGAAGAGATGATGAGTAACACAGCCTGGCCGAACGCATTTCGCCGTCGTCTGCTGGCAGGGGAAACCCTGATCGGCAGCTGGTGCGCGCTGGCAAACCCGGTCACCACCGAAGTGCTCGGCCTGGCCGGTTTCGACTGGCTGGTGCTGGACGGCGAACATGCGCCCAACGACATTACCACCTTCGTGCCGCAGCTGATGGCGCTCAAGGGCAGCGTCAGCGCGCCGGTGGTGCGTCCACCCTGCAACGAACCGGTGATCATCAAGCGCCTGCTGGATATCGGCTTTTACAACTTCCTGATCCCGTTTGTGGAAACGGAAGAGGAGGCGCTGCGCGCCGTGGCCTCGACCCGCTATCCACCCGCCGGCATTCGCGGCGTCTCGGTGTCGCACCGCAGCAATATGTACGGCACGCTGCCCGATTACAACGCCACGGTGAACGACAACATTACGGTGCTGGTGCAGATTGAAACCCAGCAGGCGGTCGACAATATCGACGCCATCGCCGCGGTAGAGGGCGTCGACGGCATCTTCGTCGGGCCGGGCGATCTCTCCGCCGCGCTCGGCTATCTCGGCCAGCCTGCGCACCCCGAGGTGCTGAAGGTGATTAAGCATGTTTTCGAGCGCGCCAGAGCGGCGGGCAAGCCGAGCGGCATCCTCGCGCCGGTCGAAGCGGACGCGCGTCGCTATCTGGAATGGGGCGCCAGCTTCGTGGCGGTGGGCAGCGACTTAGGGGTCTTCCGCAACGCGACACAGGCGCTGTGCGACAAATTTAAGAAGTAACTGACGAAGGGGAAAGGCAATGAAAATTGGATTTATCGGCCTCGGCATCATGGGCAAACCGATGAGTAAAAACCTGGTGAAAGCCGGTTATTCTCTGGTGGTGCGCGATCACAACGCCAGCAACGAAGCGGAATTAAGCGCGCTGGGCGCCACCGTGGCGAAATCGCCGAAAGAGGTGGCCGAGCAGGTTGATGTGGTGATCACCATGGTGCCCAACTCGCCGCAGGTGAAAGAGGTTTGCCTGGGCGAGAACGGCATTATCGACGGCGCGAAGCCGGGCCTGATCGTCATCGATATGAGTTCTATCGCGCCGCTCGCCAGCCGCGAAGTCCATGACGCGCTGGCGGAGAAGGGCATCAAAATGCTCGATGCGCCGGTGAGCGGCGGCGAGCCGAAAGCGATCGAAGGCACGCTTTCCGTGATGGTGGGCGGCGACAAAGCGATCTTCGATCGCTGCTACGACATCATGAAGGCGATGGCGGGATCGGTGGTGCACACCGGGGATATCGGCGCGGGCAACGTCACCAAGCTGGCCAATCAGGTGATCGTGGCGCTCAATATCGCGGCGATGTCGGAAGCGCTGTCGCTGGCGACCAAGGCGGGCGTCAATCCCGAGCTGGTCTATCAGGCGATCCGCGGCGGGCTGGCGGGCAGCACCGTGCTCGACGCCAAAGCGCCGATGGTGCTGGATCGCAACTTCAAGCCGGGCTTCCGCATCGACCTGCATATCAAGGATCTGGCCAACGCGCTCGATACCTCGCACGGCATCGGCGCCCATCTTCCGCTCACCGCCGCGGTGATGGAGATGATGCAGGCGCTGCGCAACGATGGCCAGGGCAACGCCGACCATAGCGCGCTCGCCTGCTATTATGAAAAATTAGCCAAGGTTGAGATAACCCGTTAACGCGTCGCGGCGGCCGGCGCGGCCGCTGCACTGCGTCATCACGGATGATGAACCGTCTATCAACAGCGCCTGGATTGCCTATGAAAATCGTAATCGCACCGGATTCATACAAAGAGAGTTTATCCGCCTCAGGCGTGGCAACCGCGATTGAAGCGGGTTTCCGCGAGATTTTTCCTGACGCCACTTACGTGAAGATACCGGTTGCCGACGGCGGCGAAGGCACGGTTGAGGCGATGGTGGCGGCGACGGCGGGGAGTATCGTCAATCTGCGCGTAACCGGACCGCTCGGCGCGCCGGTCGACGCCTTCTACGGCCTCTCCGGCGACGCGCGCACCGCCTATATCGAAATGGCGGCCGCCAGCGGGCTGGAGCTGGTGCCCGCCGCGCAGCGCGATCCTCTGACCACGACCTCGTTCGGCACCGGCGAGCTGATCAAAAGCGCGCTGGACAAGGGCGTCGGCCATATCATTATCGGCATCGGCGGCAGCGCTACCAACGACGGCGGCGCGGGCATGATGCAGGCGCTGGGCGCGCGGCTGCTGGATGCGCAGCAGAACGAGATCGGCTTCGGCGGCGGCGCGCTGCCGGGGCTGGCAAAAATTGATATCAGCGGACTGGACGCGCGCGTTCGGCAGTGCCGCTTCGAAGTGGCGTGCGACGTCACCAACCCGCTGACCGGCCGCGACGGCGCGTCAGCTATCTTCGGCCCGCAGAAAGGCGCGACGCCGCAGCTGGTGGAGCAGCTGGACAGCGCGCTGGCGCACTATGCGGCGATTATTCAGCGCGATCTCGATATCGACGTGCTGCATATTCCCGGCGGCGGCGCGGCGGGCGGCATGGGTGCGGCGCTGCACGCCTTCTGCCAGGCGGATCTGCGGCGCGGCATCGAAATCGTCACCGAGGCGCTCGGGCTGGCGGAGCAGGTCAAAGACGCTTCGCTGGTGATCACCGGCGAAGGGCGCATCGACAGTCAGAGCATCAACGGCAAGGTGCCGATTGGCGTGGCGCAGGTGGCAAAACAGTTTAATAAGCCGGTGATCGGCATTGCCGGCAGCCTGACCGCGGATGTCGGCGTGGTGCATCAGCACGGTCTGGACGCGGTATTCAGCGTGCTTTACAGCATCTGTACGCTGGAGGAGGCGCTGACGAACGCCGAAACCAATCTGCGGCTGGCGGCCAGGAATATCGCCGCGACGCTGAAGATCGGCGGCGCGATACGGTAGAAAAGCGGTCTTCAGGTTAATGCTTGTGGTGATAACGCAGTCTGGTGCCGCTCAGGGGCGGGCGGTCCTCGCGCCGCTGACGCGGTCCCTTCACATCATTCGTCTGCCTGACGGACCGGTGGGGATGGAACATCCCTGTTTCAGCCCCACCTTTCGCCCGCATCCCTGCGGGCTCTCCTGGCAGACTTACTCTGTTCAGCGCTGCGAAATACCCGTCCCAGAGCGGCACCCGCCTGCTGGCCAGCTTCCGTGTCGCACCAACAGCCCACACGCGCATAAGAAAAGGCCGCTATTTTGAGATAACAGCGGCCTTACCTGAAAATGACCTTAACTGACAGGCATTAGCCTTCAGGCCGCTTTCTGATTTACTTCTTGTATTTCGCTTCCAGCGTCGCGAACCACGGCGCGACGAAATCGTTATTGCCGCCCCAGCCGGGGACAATCTTGTTCAGCGACGCCACGTTAATCGCGCCCTGCTGGCTGTTCAGCTGCTGCTGAGAGATCGCGGCGCCTTTGAAATCGTAGCTGGCGGGCGTGGCTTCGCCGGCGATCTTATTCGCCACCAGGCGCATATTCACCGCGCCGATGGTTTTCGGATCGACCGCCACGGTCTGCACCCACGGGCTATTCTTCTCGCGCATCAGCTGCAGATCCTGGTTCGAGACGTCGATGCTGTAGAGCTTGATCTCGGTGCGGCCGTTCTCCTGCAGCGCCTTATAGGCCCCCTGGCTAAAGGCGTCCCACGCCCCCCAGATCGCGTCAATCTTCCCTTTCGGATACTTCGCCAGAATCGCGCCGATCTTATTGGCGGTATCGCCCTGCACGTCGGAGGAGACCGCGCCGATCGACTCCAGCTGATGAATGCCTGGATTCGCCTTCAGCAGCTTCTCATACACCACCTGACGGCGCTCCATGGCCGGGAAACCGGCAACCCACAGCTTGACGATATTGGCCTTGCCGTTGAAATCGGTGATCAGCTGGCCGAGCGACGACTGCGCCAGCGAGGCGTCATCCTGCGCGGTGACGGTCACGCCAGGGATCGGCGAATCAACCGGCGTGTCGAACACCGACACTTTGATGCCCGCGTCGGCGACGCGCTTTACCAGACCGCTGGCGTAGGGCGCTTTGCCGTGCGACAGAATAATGCCGTCATACTTCTGGCTGATCGCCTGATTCACGAAATCCTGAAAACGCGCGTCGTCGCCGTTGCTGAGAAAGGTGCTGACCTTGAAGCCCAGCTTGCGGCCTTCCTGAATGGCGCCGGCGACAAACTGCGTGGTGTTGTCGTCGGAGCCCAGGTTGCGGATCACCGCGATGCGCACCGGTCCTTCGTGGCTGGCGATGGCAGCAGGCACAGGGACTACCGTATCGGCGACAACGCTGGCGGAGATCAGGCTTGCGGCCAGCAGAGAGAGCGTTATTTTTTTCATTGTCTTTTTCCAGGTTAATCAGCGTTAGCGGCGCTGAACGTAGGTCATCGCCAGTGCCAGAGCCAGCACCAGTCCTTTAATAATGTCCATGGCGTAATAGGGAACGGAGAGCATCACCAGCCCGTTTTGCAGCACGCCGAGCAGCACTGCGCCCACCAGCGTGCCGAGCGCGTTAGGCTTGCCGGCGCCCGCCAGCGACAGCCCGATCCAGGCGGCCGCCACGGCGTCCATCAGGTAGCCGCCCCCGGCGTTGACCTGCGATGAGCCGATGCGTGACGCCAGCAGAATGCCGCCCAGGCCCGCCAGTAGCGAGGCGATCACATAGGCCAGCACGCGGTAGCGTGTGGTGCGGATGCCGGAGAGGCGCGCCGCCTCCGGGTTGCCGCCCAGCGCGTACATGCGGCGGCCGTGGGTGGTGAGCGACAGCGCCAGCTGCGCCGCAACGGTCACCACCAGCATAATAATGACGATCACCGGCACCTGGCCGAGCAGGCCGAAGCCCGCCGGAATCGCGCCTTCCGCCATATCGCCGCTCGGCATCACCATGTTTTCCGTGATCGAACCGCCGAAGCTATAGGTCATCGCGACACCCTGGATAATAAACAGCGTGGCGAGCGTCGCCAGCATATCGGGAATGCGCAAAATCACGATCAGAAAGGCGTTGAACAGGCCGATCAGCGTACAGAGCGCCAGGGTCAGCGCAATCGCCTCGACGCTGTTCATGCCGTACCAGACGAACAGCGAGATCACCAGCGCGTTGGCCAGCGAGGCGGTGGAGCCGACCGACAGATCGAAGCCGCCGACGGTCAGCGACACCGAGACCCCCACGGCGATCACCGTCACGATGGCGATGGAGCGCAGGATATTGATGATGTTGTTGGGTTCCAGAAAACTGTCGGCGGCGATGCCGAAGCCGGCAATCAGCAGGGCGACCGTGATCAGCATGCCCCACTTATAGAGGAAGTCGAACAGTCGATGGCGCAGCGGCGTTGCCGCGGTCAGGGTAATCTCTTTGCTGCTCACGCAGGGGTTCCTCCAGTGGAATAAAGCAGAAGCGTCTCTTCGGTGGCCGCGCGCCCGTCCAGCTCGGCCACGATGCGCCCGTCCCAGAGCACGCAAATCCGATCGCACAGCCCAACCAGCTCGGAAAATTCGCCGGAGGCGTAAATCACCCCTTTGCCTTCCTGGGCCAGACCGCTAATTAAGTGGAACAGTTCGGTTTTCGCCTTGATATCGACCCCTTTGGTCGGCTCATCGAAAATCAGCACGTCGGCGTGGCTGCGCAGCCACTTGCCGATGGCGATCTTCTGCTGGTTGCCGCCGGAGAGGCGGCGCAGCGGCTGTCCCGGGCCGGTGGTGCGCACGTTCAGACGCTGGATCACCGCTTCCGCCCAGCGCCACGCCTGGCGATGGCCGAACAGGCTCCAGCGCGAAAAGCTGCTGTCGGCGCTGACGCTGAGGTTCATCGCCACCGGCTCGTCGATAAAAATGCCCTCTTTGCGCCGCTCCTCCGGCACCAGCGCCATGCGCCGGCTCACCGAATCGTGCGGCGAGCGCGGCCGCCACGGCCTGCCGTGCAGTTCGCCGCGCGTGACGCGGCTTTTGCTGGCGCCGAACAGCGCTTTGCACAGCTCGGTTTTGCCCGCGCCCGCCAGCCCGGCGATGCCGAGGATCTCGCCCTGGTGCAGCCGCAGCGAAATATCCTGCAGCAGCCGATCGTCGTGCAGCCCCTCTACCGCCAGCAGCAGCGGCTGCGCGCTGGCGGGACGGCGCGGCGGATAGATATCGGTCAGCTGATGGCCGAGCATCTTCTCGACGATCTGCTCGCCGCTGAGCGCCGCCATCGGGCCGCTCTCGATCAGGCGGCCGTCGCGCAGCACCGTCAGGCGGTCGCAGATCGCCTTTAACTCATGGATGCGGTGCGAGATAAACACTACGCCGATGCCGCTGTTTTGCAGGCGGCGCACCACGGCGAACAGCCGCTCGCTTTCGTGCTGGTCGAGCGGGGCGGTGGGTTCGTCGAGGATCAGAAAGCGGCAGTGGTGCGACAGCGCGCGCGCCAGCAAAATCTGCTGCTTCTCCGCCAGGGTGCAGCGCTCCACCAGCTGGTTTACGTCGATGTTCGCCTCGAGCTGCGCCAGCAGGGCGCGCGCCTGACGGCGAATGGCGCGCCAGCGAAAGCCGTGCCCCGGTTCGGCCAGCCGATCCAGCAGGATGTTCTCCGCCACGCTGAGCTGAGGCACCAGCGCTACGTCCACCTCCTGCTGCACCAGGTGTATGCCGAGCCGTTTCGCGTCGCGCGGGCTGCGTATCGACACCGGCGCGCCGTCCAGCCGGATTTCGCCGCTGTAGTGGCTATGCGCGCCGGACAGCACCGCCATCAGCGTCGATTTGCCCGCGCCGTTAGCGCCGGTCAATGCATGCACCGAGTGGCCTTCCGCGACGAAATCCACCTGCGTCAGCGCGGCGAATCCGCCGAATGCGAGTGAGATATTGCGCATCTCAAGGCGGTTTAAGGCACTCATTAGCTGAAGCTCCCTTGTTACTGGCTGGCCGCAATTTTTTCCTGAAGTTTCAGGCGCGGCAACAGCCGAAAGCGCATAAGCTAGCACGAAATCTTATTAGCCATCCAGACATCTGGATAGTTTGGCGGCTAAAGCTGGCTCGCCCGATAACGCTGGTGTTTTACAACAGGGAAGGAAAGAGAAGTGGTGTTTTATGCTGGCGCGGCGCGCGGGCATAAAAAAACCAGGCCGAAGCCTGGTTGCATGCAGCTGATAAACACACTACGCGATGACATGGACCGAAGAGCAAAGCGTCCCGCGCAAGAGACCGAGCTGCCAGGGATGGCGTTTTGCGTCTTTGCGATCGGGCCATGCCATCCGCGTTAGCGCAGAGCAACATTCCTAAACCAGGCCGAAGCCTGGTTGATCAAAACATGATGCGCTTACTTTTCTGGAATCGCATTCAGCAGGGTCGTGAGCAGTTTCCAGTAAAGGCCGACGCTCTCAATGTGCACCTGCTCGTCCGGCGAGTGCGGACCGGTGATGGTCGGGCCGATAGAAACCATATCCATGTTCGGGTAAGGCTTCTTGAACAGGCCGCACTCGAGACCGGCGTGGATCACCTGAATGTTCGGCGTTTTGTCGAATAGCGCGATATAGGTCTGGCGGGTCAGCGCCATAATCGGCGAGTTGGCGTCAGGCTGCCAGCCCGGATAGCCGCCTTTCGGTTTGGTCTGCGCGCCAGCCAGCTGGCCGAGGGAGGTCAGCATCTGCACCACGTAGTCGCGGCCGGTATCGATCAGCGAACGGATCAGGCAGTTAATCTCCGCCTTGTCGTGATCCATGGTGACCACGCCGACGTTCAGTGAGGTCTCCACCACGCCTTTCGCCACGTCGGAGTTGCGGATAACGCCGTTCGGCGTGCTGTTCAGCAGGTTCAGGAAGCGGTCGCGGCTCTCTGCGCTCAGCGCCTCGCCCTGATGCGCCAGCGGCTCGGTAACGACGTTGATGTTCTTCTCTTTCACGCCGTGCTCGTTTTGCAGCGCCAGCAGGAAGTGCGCCGCGGCGGATTTCAGCGCGTCGACCTTATGGCTCTCGACCGCCAGCGTAGCGAAGGCTTCGCGCGGGATAGCGTTGCGCAGCGTGCCGCCGGTAAAGTCAATCAGACGCAGGTCGAGTTCGGCGGCGTGCGCGGCGAGGAAGCGCGCCAGCAGCTTGTTGGCGTTGCCGAGACCCATATGGATATCCGCGCCGGAGTGGCCGCCGCGCAGCCCTTTCAGGGTCAGCTTCAGGGTGTCGAAATCAGCCGGAACCGCTTCGCGTGTCAGTGGCAGGGTAGTGATAAAGTCGATGCCGCCCGCGCAGCCCATGTAGATCTCGCCTTCCTCTTCCGAGTCGGTGTTGATCAGGATCTCCGCCTGCAGCCAGTTCGGCTGCAGACCGAAGGCGCCATCCATGCCGGTCTCTTCAGTCATGGTGAGCAGCACTTCCAGCGGGCCGTGGGTTAGGCTGCTGTCGGCCAGCACAGCCAGCGCGGACGCCATGCCGATGCCGTTGTCGGCGCCCAGCGTGGTGCCGCGCGCCTTCACCCATTCGCCATCAATATAGGGCTGAATCGGATCTTTGGTGAAGTCATGGGCGGTGTCGTTGTTTTTCTGCGGCACCATATCGAGGTGCGCCTGCAGCGCCACCGGCGTGCGGTTTTCCATCCCGGCGGTGGCCGGCTTGCGGATCAGGATATTGCCGACCGCGTCGCGCTCGACCCAAAAACCTTGCTCTTTCGCCCAGCCGACAATATAGGTGGCCAGCGCTTCTTCATGAAAAGAGGGGTGCGGAATGGAGCAGATTTTGGCGAAGATATCCCACAGCGGTTGGGGAGAAAGCTGAGACAATTCAGACACGACAGGTCTCCTGTGTCAGTGCGCCGGCCAGGCCGGTGTGCGCGAGTTTC
>Ga0157363_1007094_pt1 | contig 10600 bp, 3 predicted proteins | sample AttsexASBM1_FD_111477 | JGI IMG/M metagenome (GOLD analysis project Ga0157363, IMG submission 111477) | Fungus gardens microbial communities from leaf cutter ant in Ribeirão Preto, State of São Paulo, Brazil - Atta sexdens ASBM1 | ecosystem: Host-associated > Fungi > Mycelium > Unclassified ...
CACTTCGATTCTTACGAAGACGTCCGAAAATGGCTTGATGAGTGGTTTGCCTCGAAAGATGAGGAATTTTTTTGGCGTGGTATACACAAATTGCCCGAAAGATGGGAAAAATGTATGTAGCGAGGGCAAATACTTTGAATAAATTTGTTTTTGCTTTCTAGGAAAAAAAAGTGTTTTTCTGACTAAAAAACAGCGGATTTAAGTTTATACACTATCCTATATATACCATATATATATATGAATAGAATAAGCGGACATATAAATCCTCAATTTATCCTAAATACCTCTTAACTTTCTTCAGATATGTACTCTGGATGTTTGAAAATCCCTCGACATACATCTGTAGGATGTACCTAGAATTAAATTTTGCTGTGTAGATTAAAACGTGAAGCATATATAAAAAAATCGGAACGCGGAGTTCATGATAGATTTATTTATATTTAAATCGTTAAATAATATTATTAATTTTAATTAATAAATTTAATAATACATTATGAAACATTTGTAACTTTTTCAAAATTTATAGGAATTTGGATAACGGTGAAGTCGCGTTTATATTATAGTTACAGTATCTATATATTTTAAAGAAATGCTAGATTTAAACTTTAATTCATATAAAAAAAAGTTAAAAAGATATCAATTTCAAATAATTTAAGCTTTTCTGCTTTAAAACAAATCTTCTGTTTTAAAAACACAAATTCACTGCTTTAAAAATATAAATTATTTTCTTATATTATTTTTAAAGTAGTGAATTTGTGTTTTAGACTAAAGAATTTGTTTTTAAGCAGTAAATTTGTATCTTTTAAGCAGTGAATTTAGTATTACGGCAGAATTTAGTGTGGCGTGGCTGTGGCTCAATCTTAATAGTGGTCAATTTTAATGCTTAATATTTGGTTCACACACTGAAAAAAAATTTGCTAAATTTTAATAAGTATTTGTTTCAATAGTACTAACAAAATATGTACTTACAGTAAATAAGTATTTACTTAAAATAAAAAAGTTATGCTTAAATCAAATAAGTATGGGTTTACATTTAATAAATATTTTGTTAGTATTATTGAAACAAATATTTATTAAAATTTAGTAAATTTTTTTTCAATGCAAGATAGAATGACGCTTATTTCTACCAGATTCTTTCTCTGTATGCATAAATGCATCGAATAAGCTCAATTTTATTGATTTTTGAGCTGCGCAAGTTAAATTATATAATTTTTTGCTGAAACAATGAATTTGTGTTTTTAAAGCAATGAATCACTACTGTGATTTCCTAATCTGAATAGTCGTTAACTTTAATGATATATTTCGGTTCGTGGAACAGCATGACACTTTTTTCTTGTAAAAATCTATTTTTACGCGAAAACACATTGATTCATTTTTATTAAAATTTGAGATGAACGAGATCTTCTTAACATTAATTACCATCTACAATACTGTAGGAAAACTACAGACAAGACAATTCTGTAAAATTCATTCTTCAACTTTGATGGAAAAATTTCGTTGAAATTATCCCCCGTTTTGGAATAGAATTTCAAAAAACATTCAGTTTAATTTCAGCGATTTTTTATTGAAAAATTCATTTTCAGAGAATTCAGAAATTTTAAGAAAAATTTCCGAAAAATTTCCACAAAAGTTCAGAGAAATTTCAGTTTAATTTCAGCGATTTTTCAGCATGTTAGCTGAAAAATTCACTTTCAATTTTAATAAATTTTCAATCAACAATTTTGTTGAAATGTTCCAAACATGGCATAATTTCAGCAAAATTTTTTCACCAGAGAACGCACTTCGGAAACCATAATCACAGCCTAAAAAAGATAATAAAGTATAAAAGATAATAACATTTTAATTTCATAAAATTATACTTTTCAAATGCAGTGTTTTTATTGGAGAATCCAAGGAAAATGTTACGGAAACAGCCTAATATCAAATATAATAAATTCAGTCTTAAGAACATTTCCATCAAGACAATTTTAAATCAAACAAGAATTCCTTAAGGAAAAACTTTTTCTCGAAGATCGTCTTATTTCATGACTATGAATTATTACGATTTTGATTAAATAAGATAGTCTTGATCAAGATGACCTTAACCGCTGCCTTGAGCTTTGACTATGAATCCGTATTCACGAGCTCTACTGTCTTCCGTGTTTCGTGATCCATTTAGCTAATGTCAATGTAACCGTTTACTTCATCAGGAGCGTACTGATAGGTATTCATTATTAGTATCAATGCACCTCAACCTGATGAAGTGAACGGCAAGGTTCACATTAAAAAACATTAGCATTGACATTATATTAATATTAATATTTATATCAAATAAACAAAAAGCTAGATATGATTAAATATTAATCTACTGCTATATGAATGTTTAATAAACAAACAATAATAATAAATAATTAAATAAATAAAAATGGGTATTCACAAAAATAATAGAGATTGAAACATTTCTTTTAATATAATTTTTTTTCAATACAAACACATTGTATGTATAAACAACGACTCAATCTAACATTTAGCACACATTTAAGGTAAAAGGCTCATGTAGAATATCGTTTCCTGTAGAAAGTTGTAAAGTCTATATAAAACTTAATGTAGAAAGAAACTTTGTGTAGAAAGTTGTAAATTTAAACGAAGTAAGATTCTAAAAAATTTGATTTTTTACTTCTAATGTCACAATTTATGTATTTTATGATAGAGTACCTTAATGTGCATAATAAAGCTTACAAACAATTTATTTGTAGGCAATAATTTTTGTACGTAAACGAACAGTTGATAAATAAGATGTCAGCAAATTATGCTGGCAATTTGTAGACAAACGGAATATTTGTTTTGCCAAAAAGAACATTATAAAAGATGACAATAATTTGTGCTTTTTATAAACATAATTCATTTAATTCTTATTTTTTCGACAAAACCAAAAGACATCTTATAGATATCTTTTTGTTTTGCAGAGAAACAATTTAAAGATATTTTTTAGATATTTTTTAGCTTTATTCCCCCAAAAAATATTCTAGGTAGTGGTTTCGTATTAATGTCAGAGGATTTTTTTTATTTATACATATTTAAAATCTTAAGAAGATATTTTACAAACTAGAGGAATTTCATATAACCATAAAGTGCTAATTTAAGATTGCAATTTTTTTAATGCTAGAAGAATGTCTTGTATGTACTGACATGTACGCGTAGCTACAGTAGCACATAAATGATAAACTTCTTCTAACAAATAAATGTACCGCTAGTATCTTGTACAACATATCAGGTGTACAAGTATGAAATGACGATTTGAGAAACAGATGGCGCACCAATGCAATGTGAAGTACAAAGATTTAACATTATACGCCATTTATTGTACCATCAACAAGTGTCAAACGCGCAAAGTGATTTGATTGAAAAGTGTTTGCATAGTATTGTGTTGCTGTGTTTAATATGGCAAAATTTGTACCAAATAAGAAGCATTATTCGCGGACAGCATTAATTTTTTGTTTTCATTTGAAGAAAACTGCTGCGGAATCATACCGATTACTTGGAGAAGCTTATGGTGAACGTGCTCCATCACAAAAAACGTGTGAATGATGGTTTCAGCGTTTCAAAATTGGGATTTCGATGTTGCAGACAAGGAACACGGAAAACCGCCCAAAAAGTACGAAGATGTGGAATTGCAAGCATTGCTGGATGAAGATGATTCACAAAAACAACTCGCAGAGCAATTGAGCGTTAGTCAACAAGTTGTTTCCAATCGCCTACGAGAGACGGGAAAGATTCAGAAAGTCGGCAGATGGGTACCACATGAATTGAACGAGAGACAGACGGAGAGGTGCAAAAACACATGTGAAATTTTGCTCGAACGATACAGAAGAAAGTCATTCTTGCATCGTATCGTTACTGGGGAAAAGTGGATTTTTTTTGAGAATCCCAAGTGCAAAAAATTATGGGTAGACCCAGGCGCACCATCCACATCGACCGCAAGACCGAATCGTTTTGGCAGGAAGACGATGCTCTGTGTTTGGACTAGAAGGGTGTAGTCTATTATGAGCTATTGAAGCCTGACGAAACGGTTAATACCAACAACAATTGATCGATTTAAACCGTTCGCTGCTTAAAAAACGACCAGAATATCAAAAGAGGTAACACAAGGTCATTTTTCTCCATGATACGGCAATGCTCCATCATAACATTCGGGACACGTTGGAAGCACTCAGCTGGGAAGTTCTATCCTATGCGGCTTACTCACCAGACTTGGCTCCTTTCGATTACCACTTGTTTGCATTGATGGGTCACGCACTTGCTGAGCAGCACTTTGGTTCGTACGAAGATGTGAAAAAATGGCTCGATGAATGGTTCGCGGCAAAAGGGGAAGATTTTTACTGGCGTGGTATCCACAAATTGCCTGAAAGATGGGAAAAATGTGTAACTAGCAATGGAGCATATTTTGAATAAATCTTTTTTTATCATTCTTCCGAATTTAACGTGTTTTTTTTGGGAAAAAAATCGTCATTTCATACTTGTACACCTGGTATATCCTTCTATTTCAAAAGGCTATTCGAGTTATTATAGAATTTTCTATAAAAGAATTTATTTTTGTGTTCACATTTTATAAATAAATTTGTATAGATGTATTATAAATCTATGCGCCTGATTCATATACGATTTTTTGCTTAGAAGAACTGATAAGAGGAAATTCCTCGTTTATCGACAGAATAATTTTTTTTAGTGTTAAAAGACAATATACAAAAGATATCCTTTTGCCTTTTAGTATTTTGTTGTTTGAGAACATGTAAAAATGTATATATATATGTTTACAAATGTTTTTTTAGATCACAATTTAATATAAATTTATAAATACAGATGTCATTTCTAGTGCGCGCGCGTACACACGCACTCATGCATGCATGTACAGTTTACTCGTAAATTAATTAAACAATTATGTTTGTCATGGAAATTGTCTACAATCCATTACGATAAAAGATAATTCAAAGAATCTGATAAAATATGATAAGATAATAGTAAAAGTGTCACAAGAAAGTTGATCGGTCAAACATATAATTAAATGATTAAATTTTCATCGTGATTCAAATCGTTTTTATGTTTGCATTTACTTTTCCGCATATCAAATCGATAAAGATATTTTCTATTTTTATGGGACATCTAAATCGTGAGAAATCTTAAAAATGTAGAAATTCTTACGAATTAAAAAGAATAAAGTTTATGTAAATATTTATTTATGTGTATATATACATATATATATACATGTATTTATATAACATATTAATGTTAATATAAAAATAATTATAAGAAAACTTTAAGAATGTATTACTGATTGTATAAGATTAAAAAAGATAATAGAGATACTTGTATGTACGTATTACTGTGTATGTGTGTTCGCGTATACATTCATATGGAAGATGTGTATATATATTTTTCAACTAAAATCGATAACACATTTTTGAAGAACAATTATTTATATTTTCACAATGTTTTATAGTTTTCATTTATTTGTACAAAATACATATATTATAATAATATAAAATACATATATAATAAATATATTATTTGAATAAAATTTTCCATTTATCTCTCATTTACATTTTCTGTTTATATTTCTATTATTGATAAATATTTCATTATTCATGATGCTTGTAGATATATATAAAAAAAAAGAAATTTTCAAAAAAATAAATTTACGTAAATTATTATAAAAAAAATAAAACAAAATATTCAGATGTTTGTACATTCGCTTACGAATTATATTTTCACGTTGAATCGCGAAAGCCGTTATACTTGTAAAAATACTTGTTTCAGAAAATTTTGAAATATTGTTTTAGTGAATATTTTATACACCTTGCAGCAATGATTCGTTAATTAACAAAGCCGTTATAGAATGATGCAAAATATGCAAATTTTTATCAAATTACGAAAAGTTTGTATTTTTCGTAAAATCGTATTATGTTATTATTATAGCACTTACTTGCATATAATTAAAAATTTATCTAATACATAAATTAACAATTATTAAAAAAACTCTTATTGATATCTTTATTATTTTATTATTAATTATTTTACTAAATATATATTTATATGTTATATTAATTGTAATTAATTTATAATATATAAAATTCTCATTTTTTAAAATTATTGTTATGTATAATGATTTATATAATTATATTTATGAAATGACACATAGAAACATATGAGTTTCGCATACATAGAGTTTCAAAATAAATTTAAAGCTGATATTTGCATTTCATACTAAAGTAAAAAGCAATCAAAATCTTATTGTACCGTACATATGAAAATAATCAATAGGGAATAAAGGCCCATAAAGTGAAAAATAAAATTGAGACTACATTTACTTCATATATATATTATGTATCCTCTATACTGAATTATTTATCGCATGAAGCTTTTATGACAATTTTCCTTTCTTTTTTGATACAATAGGGACAATTGCCTCCTGTTAAAATTTAGCATGCTAGGACAAATTCGAAAACAAAAAAGCAAATCAAATTTAATGTCACTTTTATGCTTGCTCACTCGATTTTTATTTTGAGATTGTACTTTTGAGGAATTTGAGGGATTGTGCTTTTGTTCTACTTTTAAGTTACTTTCTTTCTGATGATCTATATCGATTTACGTCGAAAATGTTTTAATTCTCTAATAGTTATTTACTAAACAAAAATAATATAAAAAAGTAAATAATAACCTGTTCATTATTAAAAAAATAATATCAACTAATTAAGAAAACCAATTAAAGATGAGCGAATAAATTAAAATTTTATAAATTATATTGATCAAAATTAATGTTTAATATACTATATTAAAAATAAGCGAAATTAGTTTCGAATCTTCTTTACAAACAAAGTCTTTTTCAGTTGCAAAGATTTTATATAAATTAAATTAATTAAGACATAAGTAATTAAAGATAAAAATGAAGAGAGTCACAGAAATTATATTTATGTTTAGACTACCATAAGCAGTCAATGTGTAAAATTTTTTCGCAGTCATCGCAACGATCAAATCTTGATTGCTCTCTTACAAGAGAAGTTACCCAAATGTCCAATTAGAAAAGGTAACGGTTAGAAGTTATAGTAATATAAATACTACAAAAAAGATACGAAAAAATGTCATTAAAACCCATTTTTTCAGAGCCGCTTATAGCAGACTTTAAATTCATTTTTCTAACAAATATCAAATTTTTCGATCGAACTCATTTTGTTAATGGTTAATAGAAGGTAGAATACTATACAACTTCTAACCGTTACTTTTTCTAAACTAATTGGACATCTGGATAACTTCCCTTGTTAGATTTGTTTTCTATTTCTGCACTGGTTGCATTAAAGTTCAAAAAGTGTACACTAAAGCGTTTTCTGTTCCCAAAATGGCGACAGTGATACTGTTTTTTGTTCCAGTATAACAAAAACTCAATGCACGAGTTCATCGAATTGACTGCATTAGGTTTGGAGTCAGTGCAAGCAGTGCAAGCCCTAGTGTATGCTAATTCAAAAAATAAATCTTGTACAAAAATTGCGAGTAATAAAACGATAAAAATATATAAATGATAGTAAGCCTACATACAAAAACATTGTGTACCATTATTATCTTTAATTAAAAATTTTTTTAATGATGGAATTGCATTAATACTTTCATCTTCATTACATGAATTTAATACTTCCATGTAAACAATATGGGACGCCATTTTTATCTTGCACTAGAACTTTTTATTCCTTGCTTGCACGCTTACACTCGTCATTTCTGGATTGCACTAATTCAATTCAGTTCTAATGCAATTCTTGCAGGAACAGAAAACAAATCTTTTGATATCATCAAAGATTAGTATAACCAAAGATATGAAAATACATAGAAGACAGACGCACGCACGCACGCACGCAGAGTATTCCGAATTTAAATGTCAAAACTACAGGAATGTGAGGGATCGATAATGGGCGCGTTCAAGCTCGACAACGCTGCTAGCCTGCAATGGAATATGATTGGTTAGATCTGTAAGTAACAACTAATCACGTCATTTTGTCGACTTGAACGCGTCCAATAAGTTTATTTTAGAGATATGTTTGTTCTTGTTTCATTTTGAAAAAAATCGCAAAAAAAGAACAAACGTAATTGCTTCGTTCTCACACTGCCTCTGAAATATTATAGTCGCTGAAATTGTATGAAAACAATTATATGAAAATAATAATATTTTGTTTTCTGGAAAACAAAAAAAATTTGTTTACATTTCTGCCTTTCTACTATAAATTCATCAAATAGAAACGATCTAGTGAATTATTCCTTTTATAATATCCTCCTCCTCTGTCCATAATTCTCCGAAAGGATGTGATGACTTCTATCATATGCCTGTAGTACGCACGCTGATTGTACACAGTCATAAGGGACCTACAGTTTAACATCGATTCCGAACGACGATTTTGTTTATAAAAGTGTACATGGCAAGGATACTCTCGGTGCTTTCATTGACTGTCGAGAAGAGCTACGAGCATACGAAAATTTTTCGATTCTGCCTGGAATTGAACCCGGAATCTCTGGCATAGCAATCTCGTACGCTGTCTGCTATGTTCGCGCTCTTTTTTCTATTGTATTAAATATGCCGCGTACATATATTCTAACGTTAAATATGATGATATGTTTTCGTATATAGTTTCTGCAACTGAAATGCTATGGAATTATGAAAATACGCGCGTTGATTTTCAGAAGAATGCCAGATTGGCGAGTCATTATGTTAACCAGATCAGTATTTGGCTGAAACATGTGCTGTTTATACTATATATGCAATGCTTGTATAATTACTGCAAAAGGCCAACATTTTGAACAACATTTACATTAAGCAAATGATAACGTGAATAAATAAATGTGAATAAAAAAGTAATAAATAAGTACAAAAATGAAAACTACGTTATCCTTTTTGAGATTTTCTCCAAAACGAAATAAAAACGAGCAAAAAATAAAATCACTTTAAAATCTTGGAAGCATGTCCACAGAGAGGATTTTTTAAAATAATAAATAATTTGATAATCACATCCGAAGTTTCACATACCTTATATGCATATGTATATGGAATTACGAAAATACGCGCGTAAAATATCTCGAAAACTAAGCATTTCTGAAAGAAATGTTTCCTACAAAAATTTTAAATGATCTATTCACTGATCTGATCAGTCTGACCTTGGATGGGGTCGCCAAAATCAAGTCAAAGTCACATTGATTTTTTTTAAATGGCATATCCTATTTTTGATTTAAGACTACTAGCTGATTTAAAACACTACAATAAAACACTACAATAAAACACTACAAAAAATTATTTTTTATAAAGTACTTTTTTAATTATAAGAATAATTCGCTTGAAGGTGTCCGATCAATGGCTAAACTCTTTTGAATATTGTTCAGGATTATATCCTGGATAACCTTTGTTAAAATCACATTATTGAAAATTGTTTCTCTTATTTTCATTTTTGCATTGAAAATTCATTTTTATGTAGCATTCTAAGAATGTCTTGACAAATGCAAGAATATGCAATTAAAAATGGGGGGTTCCATTTAACAATATACCGATCACATTGATCTAGCCTTGAAAAGGTCACTCAAGGTCAAATCTATATTTTGATCATGTGGCTCCTCTAAACATGCAACTAATGCAACTTTGTCTGAAACATTTTTTTATATCTTCCATATTTTTCGAGATATTTGTTTGGGAAAATTAAAATGGAACCCTGTATATACATATATATATTAAATATTTTTTTGCATTACTGTTAATGTACATTAGGGCTCCTATTCAGAACGTGCTTATATGTCTAAAATTCTATAGTATGCATAAATTATTAGCGCGCTAACATCGCATTCTAAATACGGGCCTATGTATATTATATATAAGGATTAATAAAATGTGAATGTTTAACAATGTGATATGTATTTGATGCAAAAAATCACAGTAATAAGTTTGATAATTCGTCATTGTTGAATGCATGTTTAAAATGGCAAAGAAATTGGAAATTGGACTCTCCAAGAAATGTGCTGCGTAATATCTTTTTATGAGCTGCACAAATGTTCCTTCAGTTGCAATAAATTCGCAAAAAGATGAAATAAGTTTATGAAATGTAATTGGAAGCATTGATTCCTAGATATCTTCTTTCTATATTTAATAAATATATTGAATAATGAACTAAACTGTTTTATAAAATATTTATATATATGCTATTTATATATATTACTATTATGCGTCCGATTGGATCAACTATATAATCCCTATAACTGATTGATAGTAGAGAATTATTAACTTATTACATTAAATAATATATATATCAGTTTACATTATATTATAAATATATATATAAATCATTTATATTTTTAACATATAAATAATTTAATATTATATATATAATTAATAAAAATTCATATAAAATTTTAATATAATAAAATAGAAATTTTTTTATTAGGATAATATACCTTTAATCGAGCGTAGCATGCGATTACGAATTCACTCTATATACTACACACACGCACACACACACACACGCACGCACGCACGCACGCACGCACGCACACACACACACACACACACACACACACACACACACACACACACACACACACACAA
>Ga0157363_1007095_pt1 | contig 10599 bp, 8 predicted proteins | sample AttsexASBM1_FD_111477 | JGI IMG/M metagenome (GOLD analysis project Ga0157363, IMG submission 111477) | Fungus gardens microbial communities from leaf cutter ant in Ribeirão Preto, State of São Paulo, Brazil - Atta sexdens ASBM1 | ecosystem: Host-associated > Fungi > Mycelium > Unclassified ...
TATATGCTGTAGTGCAAAGGACTGATACGAGAAATTAAGCATAATTGCTTCGATTATATAGATCCAATATACGCTCTGCGTGATTGCTATTTATATTTTCGATTACTCATCGATGAGAGAAAAAAGATGCGTGAGAAGCGAATGTTGTATAGGTTTCTTTTGCGTTATGAAGACGAGCTGTGTGAGTATCCTTTTTTTCTGAAGTGTCGCGCGATAAATGTTCAACGTAAACCCGTTCTAAGCCCGACTCACGCCTGTGAACGCGTGACTTTGAGATACTCTAGGGACTTAAGTCGAGACCATAACGTGTAACTGCATCGCGAATACGGCAATCGGGCCATGTCCAAAATTTCTTTTTTTTCGCGAACAGTTCGTTATAATCTTTTAGATTAAAAATGCTAATACTTTATAAAATATGTACATACGTTACAGCTTTCCTTTAAAAAAAAAAAAGATAATTTTAAACGACCTGAAACTCGACTTCCGCTATGCTTTTGATTTAAAGATTAAAAATATTTCTGTTCTATGTTGTGTTATTTAATGTTTTAATTGTTAATTAATTACTTATCACAGATGAAATTATTGCGTACAGTCTTCTTCATCAAATTTTAGCGGCTCGCTTTCTTGATTGTCAGCAAAACGACGTTTTCAATCATTTCGACAACTTAAATCGATTAAATCACGGACATAATATCGTTAATAAAACGACACAGGGCGGATATGATTGTTCCGTTAGAATACTGTTATCGAACGTGTTCTCCAGGAAATCTTTTTTTCTAAAACTTGAACGTTCGAATTATTACGTAAAATAATGGTAGCTAAAATGCAGCGCAACGTTCCATAGGATGATCAGTCTAATATTCATGGAGAGTCTAAGCGGTTGGATGAATGACTGTTCCATATTACGATGTACCGTTCATAAATTTCTCGACGATTGAATGTGTTTTAAAAAATTCAATACATATACGCGTAAAATTTCCCATCAAACGCCATCCTCATTAGCCGAATAAATGGAACGCAAAAAAAGTTCATTATCTTCTAGTAATTTCGAAATAATGATTGGGAAAATTATTTTATATATTCAAAGAGATAAAAATCATATGTACGTAAAATTTTTAAATTTAAAAATATATTTAATTATAAGAAATAATGTCCAAGGTAACAATTTTACCGATAGCAAAATTACAAATATAAAGTCGCTAGCTTATCGATCGATGGTCAGTAATAATTTTCCTACTTTATCAATATATGTTAAAAACTTTAATACTTATAATTTTTATCTTACATAGAGGCATTCTTTAAATTTTACATTAATAAATACATTACATATTATATAAATTACTAATAATTTATATTTATATTACATGTTCATAAAACATGGCATATTGTTTATTAAAAAAATAATACATAAAGTAGAACAAGGCTTTTTCATTCATTTCTCACGATAATATTTATGTTTCTAAACAGCACATATTAAATATTTGAAAGTTGTGCTTGTGTTCCCAAGAAATCAATCATGACTGTATACGCGTTGTAAGTACGTCACAAAGAGATATTGTTTGTCATTGTAAACTTTCATATTATTTTAAATTTGAAACTGACAAAATAGCCCCTATGTAAACACAAACGCGCGAATTATGTCAGAGTACAGTAATTAAATCGATGTACAAACGAATTACAAATTTGCAATGTCAGAATATAGAAGACATAAAGGGTCCTCCATAAATGTTTCATGCATAAAATACTTTCAAATATCTTTTCTTTCATTTATGTCAATATCTCGAGCTTTAAAAATCTTATTTATTATCTATATCTCAAGCTTTAAAAATCTTTTCGCAATTTAAAAAAAAACTATTTTTTATCATTATTTGCAATTTTATAATTATCAATATATTAAAATAACTTTCAATATATTAAAATAATAGAAGACATAATGTCTCTTATATTAAAAATAATAAAAATACGTAAACAGAGTCGTGTTATAATAGTAAATAGAGGAATTCGATTTAGATTCACGTGTCCAGCACGTTGCGCGATATAAAATTAACACAGTCATTTCACGAACATATACTGCATATATAACTTTCCAAAGAGACAGTTATTAGCGAGATCATATTCTCAGAAAAATTTGTAACTAGTTTTTTAAATATAAACTCTAGCTTCTTTTCTTTACGTTTCTTTTCAAGTAATTACTTGTCTCATTATTTTTAGATTCATTCAAAACGAAAATTTGTACGCGTAATTTTTATAAATTTCTAAATATATAAAAATGCAAACTAGGAATGAAATCAACTACTAGTTTGCATTTTTATATATTCGGAAATTTACCGAATTGCACATTTCTAAGAAGATAAGCTTCCGCTTCCTTCATTCGTTATCATACGGATGTGTAATCAAAGTTGTGTAAAATACAACTGTACGATCCAATTGATTACATTTTTACACAACGCAAACTTTTGGACGGAATTCGCGCGCTAAACTGGAAAGAGTTCTCCCTGGATCGCTCGTTAACTTCTTCTGCGGGAATAGCCGATTCCACGTCCTCGTCGAGATCGATGTCGAAATTGTTATTTCCCATCAACGTCACCAAGCACATGTTCTCCTCCTTTATTCGCGAACGTACTAACATTTCCAGCGTGAAGAGGTGCTCGTCGTGCGCCTCCGGCAAGTAACGGTGCATGAACTCCGCCAAGCTGTCACATCGACAATACTTATCGTCTTATTATATAAATTATAACGTTATCAACGTATCAAGTAACAGATAATGATGAACTTAGAAAACATATCTTACATTGTATATCTCTTACCGTAAAAGATATTCAACATTATGTCCACTTGGACCGGAACATTCAGTGATTTGACGCGCTACAATCTGCAACGATGCCTCGCCGAGCCACTGTTTGTTCTTGTTGGTGGCAATGTAAATTATCACGGGGAATTGCAAGTCCCCGTGCTGGCTGTAAAACGTCGCGATAGTTGTCAGATCGTATCCTCCTAAGGTACATTCACGGTTTTCTAAGTAGGAAAAGTTATCCACATTGCAATTGTTCTGAAGTTGGAACGCTCGTCCATAAACTATAGCCTGCAAGTGAATAAAAAAATCTATATTGCATATTCTCATAGTCGATAATTTATATTATTATTTTACAATGCATTATAATTAAATTAAGTACCTCTTTGTCCTCGATTAGAGTAACAACTCGCCCAGGCTGCAACATAAAAGAAGTCCATGCAACAATCGTCTTATTAAGAGATTAAGATATAAGAGAAATTATTTAGAAAAAGAATTTTTTAATTAATTTATGTTTGAAAATCTTTTCAACGTAAAATGAAATTCGTTTGTAGACTAATTTCTCTGGAAACAGATTACTCGCATAATTAATTACTAGCATATTTATTCAGCAATAATTACTAGCATATTTATTCAGCTTTATTAGAGGATTATATTATTACATTATATATGCGTGTGTGTTTATATATATATATATATACACATACATAATACATCTAATACAGACTTGTTTGTAAGCAGAAAGTATATATCGTATGTATCGTTGTTGTGAAATGCGAAAAGAATAATCCAAGACGCGACTTATCTTTCATTGAAGATATCAGTTACTACCGGTTTATAACTGGTTATATATACAATTTCACGTAATTTATACATAAGTGTAATACAAAATGCATTACCACAACATTTATTTATTCTCTCCTTCCAAGAAAAGAAAATATGACTTTTAGATATTTTATACAGAATAATCTAGAAGAGAATCTCCGTGATTTTTTATTATAAATTGTAATATAAAAATGGTTGTTGAAATTGTGGGCGCTAGCTTTTAAAGATACGTATTCTGTCGCGCAGACTTTTTGTACAATTTTTCAACAAATCTTCCATATATTGTTTTGCTATATCTGTAATGGTTGTCCACAATAAGTGTTTTCATGTTATAATTTATATAAAAATAAAAAATCAACTTTCAAAATATTTTTTTAATGACAAAAGAAAGCTGAGTAGTGACAATTTTAGTGAAGTAGTCGAAGAAAAAACAATCGCGCTTTCTCGACTTATATTAGGTCTGTTTTTTATTCCTACTTCTTAAACTGGTGTAACAAATATACGTTTGTTTCACTTCAACTTATTGCATTGCGTGTGCGTCAATAAAAATTCAAAGAGTGCAGCAATAAAAAACAGACCTAGTCCATGCAAAGCTAGACCGAGGATCTATATACAGTCAAAAGAATCGCTATTATAGTTAAAAATAAAATTTTCATTTATAATATTTATTTTTGAATCATTATTTTTAAATAACTATATTTACATATTATAGTAATAATTTTATAAATATTAAAAGTAACATTCTTTTATTATTTTTTAATTCAAAATGATAAAGAAAAGATGAAACATGAACGAAACAAAGGAGGAAGTGATAAAGCGTGCGGTTTTCTTTATGCGTGTTAAAACAAAGAAAGAGTCAAAATGAATTTCGAGTACGCTATTTTTACTTCGTGCACGTTACGTTCACATGGTGTCCTCCAAATCTCAATCTTTCCCGCGCAATTTTATCAAAATCACATACGCGCCAATAGACTCTTATCAAATCAAGACAATGAAGATAAATTATCAGTGCCACGGAAAATGTATCGTACACTTGGAATTGGGCCAAAGTCAAAAAAAGAATATGCAGTATACCTCGATGAGCGCAATAAAATTCAGATATTAATAGAATTCTTATAAATAACTTAAAATAAAAATCACGTGCATAATGTATGGAGCATATTTTTATACGCAAAAATATGTATTAAATATTGCGAATATATCGTTCAAAAATGATTGCAGCATTAACGATAAGCTAAAAATTTTTAAACGAAAAAGAATGTAATCGTCGATTTCATATACAATTTAAGTAGGTTTCATTAATTCATATTATTAATTTTCTTCAAATCAAATTCGATCAACTTAGCTTGAATTTCTTATAGATAAGAATATCATGAAAACGTAACTTATTATATTTTTTGAATATTTTACAATTCTATTTCTTTTTATATATATATATATATATATATATATATAAATTGCTGTTTCATATATAAAAGCGCTTATACATTTTACATACAATATATGTATACATTGATGTAACATATTATATATTGGAAATAATCCATATTTCCAATTTATAAATATTACATAGCGACGCAATGGCAAATGCAGGACACATTCTTTTTTCTCTGATTAAGAGCATAATTAATTACAAATTTCTATTCATAGTCGTGAGATTGTATTCGCTATTTTATCATATCGAATAGGGTCGTTGCCACAAACATTTGCTTTATTCGAAGTCCGTACGGCTGCTCCGATCTTTATTATCACGTGAACTGAAGATATGCATTGTTGCATCAATATACGAGAAGCTGACATATAAAATAGTACAAGTAATAATAAAATATTAGAGATATGTTTTAAAGTTCTAATACTTTTTAGATTCGCACTAAAAAATCTGTTAACATTTGCTTTTCAATATTAACCGAATATATGACACAAATATGTATTATATAACAATATAACGAATGCATTAACTTTTGTAACTCTTACTAAGATCTTAGTTTTTATACGGATATAAATAAGATATAATTAAGACAAAATGCTTTTTACAAATTATAATTACAAGAAAATTAAATCTTATTTGAATATACGATAACATATTGCAATGATTTGTGTGTTTCTATATTCATGAAGAAAACATCGACTAATAGTTAATTAACGTCACTTGTAAGTTTATGAGAAGACGTAAGCGCTTACGTCTTTATCTCTGCTATCATCCTTACAAATATTAGTATGCAGAAATATATTAATATTTCATTATTCACAAGAAATGTGAAGAAATATATATATATATATTTCTTCACTTTCTTGTAAATATATATATTAATATGCGAAAACATAAATTATCGTAATATATTATTGTATACATTAAAATATTACCTAATTTTTTTATAACTAGCATTTATATAATTATTATTCTTAATTATTATTTAAATATATGTTATATATATATAAAGTTTAAAATCAAAATAAGTGTCTCAAAAGTGCATTTTCATTATTTTCGTCAAGATAACGTTTGTAACATTTTTTGAAATAAATTTATTATTTTGATTATTCAACATAAAATAAACATGAAATTACGTTATTTGGTAATCGCCACAGTTACAGATTTCATTGTTAAAAAAGAAAAAAATCAAATAAAAGATTATGCAAAAGTTTAACGCAATATCTCGAAGAATAATTTATTTCTTTTAATTTATTTCCATAAAATACGCAGATTTCTGAATATGGAACCGACTTATGCTAAAAAAAGATATTTAAACTCCACAATCTGTGTGGATTATACTGTTTATTTATTTTACAAATAAATTTTTAAATATTTTTGTCTCAGTATAGTCATCGATAATGAACGTGACTCGGTGACAATTAAAGACGAATAAAGAAAAAGATCGAAGGACAGATTGGCTCACCTTTTCTGTCGTTCCACGATGCGTGGTATTGCCTTGCCAGAATCGCCTGCTGAAGCCCTTCACGTAGCCAATCTTGCTTTTCGTGTACGCGAAACCAGGATGCCAGCAAAGCGATCCGTATCCGAATACCCAGAGCTCGTTTCCTTCTGTACGATTCATCTCTGTTCTCTCTTGTGAAAAAGAAAGTGAGCTGATGACCGAGCTGTGTTTCTTCCTTACTTCTTCCTTTATCTTTTTCCTTTTTATTTTTTTCTTGTCTCGTTTCTGATAATATTGAAGTTCCAGAATACGCTTTTAAATTAAAAATTTATTGTCACAAAATGTTTTAACATCTGCCGTTTTAACATAAAAAGAATTATCATATTTTGTGATTATCTCCTTTTATTACAAAATAATTATTTTGTGCCAATTTTCTTGTAAATACTACCATCAAAATTAAAAATCATTCATTCAATCACTTTTGAATTGTTAATCAATTTCTCTCAAAATTCTCGGAGATTGAGTTTCTTTATATAAAATCTTTAAAGTCTTTTAAATCTTTAAATAGTCTTATGTATTTTTTTTCTAGTGTACAATAAATTTTTTCTAAAGTTTTATTCCAGTCACAAAAAATTGCCGACATATATATATATATATATAGAGCTCTTCGTTGAATCTTTATTGGCGGCAACTCCAAATAATCGATTAATAACAATTTAAGTTTCACTTTAAACAAGTTTCACTTTAAATGATTAATCCTCGATCATCGCGCTAATGCATGCGTTTGCGTCTCTGGATCACCCGCGGATAACTCGCGGTGATTTCAATTTATTAATTCGCAAGACGTTTCGGCTAACCGGATATCATAACGATGAGATGCTCCTCTTTCGCGTCATCCTGATTGTCCACGTATTTACTTTATAATGAGTTATAATGAGAATACTTTATGATGAGCTGAATCCTCAAAATCGATTTTGGATCAAATGAGTCCAAGTCGGTCGGGGAAATCCGTTCCGAGAAAATCGATGTTTCGACAACTGTCCCGTGATCTTGATTAAATGTATGCTCAAGTATTTCTCAGACATTTGGAGGATCTCGAAGGAAAGGCGAATCACTTGATAAAGGTCCGATGAGAACTGCCGGCTGACTGTAGTAGCCGTGGTAGCCGGTTAGTATTTGGCGAACTAGACCAGATGCGCGCTGACAGGAGGAAGAGAGAAAGATACCAAGAGAGAGTACAGCGCGAATCGAAGAAGACAGAGAAAAGTACACGCCAGCGGGAGTCATGGTGGGGATGGATGATGAAACGAACCGCCAGATTGACGCACCGGATGTGCGTGAGCATTCAGTTGAGCGAATTAGTCTGAAGACGTGTCGATTCGTATTATCAAAGTATCTGGTAGAGACAATTGGTTCATAGCACGTGTTTAAATGTTTGAAATACAGGAAGGTTACGCGCGATCCGGAACGTGAAGGATTTCAAAAACAAATTTCGTCAGTTGTCTAATTTATCTGATCGCAGAGCAAAAATCTAAACGTTGGTTCACAGAATAAAATATTCTAGTGATTTATTTGATACATGTAACATATATAGTTTTATTTGTCAGTTAGAACCTATGCACATTCCTTCAAATTATTTAAAACTATAAGACCTATATTAGAATTACAAAACAAGATTCTGTTTATTTAAAGGAAAGATTATAATACAAATTCGTTATCTCTCTTGAAGCGTGTCAGATTCGGAAAACACTTTGTCTAGAAGTTCGGAACACATATCAATCTCGTCCTGATTTTCCATAGGTTTTAATTCTGTTAACAATTGCTCCAAAGTGGATCTTAAATACAATTGTGATCGACGACATTCCTTTAGTGCCGGTAAAAAGTTATCGTTTACCATACCACTGAGCACTCTCAATAATTGTTCTCTACAATAAAAGAATACTGGATTTATATCTTAGGAAAATATATTAAATATATCAAAAATATTAAAAATTTGTATGTTCCTTAAAATGTCAAATAAGTTACCTGACTGTTGGCTGTAAATTTATTCTACCCAATAATCCTGCTGCTTGCTCTATGAATCCCATTTTTACTAAAGTATATTTTACATCGTTCGCATTATTTCTACTGCATAAACTAGAAAGTAAGAATGCGGACTTTATCTGTAGTTTCTCTATTGAGCTCTGCATTGCCCGTAGTAGCACCGAGTAACCATCGTTCATATCTATATACTTTAATGACGCTGGATGTCCTCTTACTATACCTATATTCAAAATATAATCAATGAGACATAAAAAGTTTAGTTTTATGTCATATAATTACTTACATGATACTGCATACAGAGCTTTTATCCTGGCCTGTTCCGATGGATCTGTATCAATCATAGATAATAACACAGGAAATACTCCAGCTTCTAATAATTTATCTTGACAAAACGGATTATTTTGTGCTAATTCAGCGATAATATCGGCTATTCGCCATCTAATATTACTGTGCGAAGAATTCAAGCATGGTTGAAATATCGAGAAACCTCCGATCTTATAGAAGTCATTGGCTATATCGATATTATCTACAAAATCTGCCATCCTTTCCAATACATTCTCATACTCCGACGAATCATCATCTGCTCGCAGATTGTTAACATTAGACAAAATTTGTACAGCTTTCTGCAATTCCTCTATTACATTCACTGTTAATGATGATAATGCCTCATTCAAGAATGTTTTTTTCTACAAAATATAAATGTATCTTATTAAATGTAGACAATAAACAAACAAATAGCATATATTTTAAATTAAATTGCGTACTTCTTCGTCCAAAGGATAAACTTGCGATTTATTCTCCAGATCTTCGGACTGTGCTGCATCCATAGCATACTTGAGTAATCCTTGCAAATTAGTTGGTTGCCTTGGTTGATTTGGTAATGGTTGCGGTGGAATTTGAGATCGTTCGGCGTTATTGGAGGTCGAGGGGCCTTCGATGGAAAGCGGTCGCGCATTACTGTTTGATTGACCTTGCTTGACTTGATCTTTTTTTGGTTCTTTGTTCTCAGGACTAATGCAAAAGATATTCGTTTATGAAAAACGCAAGTAATTGGGTTTAGGTTAATCGCAATATTAAAAATATATACATACTTGCTCATTTTGACACTACTCTGTTTAACGAATGATATGCCCATTAATTGAAAACACTGTTTAAAACCAACCTCTTCGCGAACAATCCTCAACTACTTATTCTGATTCACCGCATGTCTTTTTATGGGATTTTATATTTTTGTATCCAGGAATTTCACCAATATACGAGATGTCGCTGGATGTCTGTTCTGTGCTAGCTGCTGGATGTTGCATTACATGCAAATGTATATTCGAGTAGAGAGAAATAAACCTATAGAAATCTAGAGTTGAATGGTTCGCATTTTTTTAATATTATTTCCCTTCAGGTAATAAAGGAACCATTTAAAATGCCTTCAATCTTTCCTCTTTGATCTTTTGACACAAAATGTGCCATGTTCCATTTAACTTTTAGGTTAGATGATCCACGAAATCTCGTCTATTAACGCCTCTAGATGCACAAACTGAATTATATAGTCATTTCCATGAATATTCTGATGGATAACATATGTTTTATGTCCATGATCTTTTGGTTCTATTCCATACTATGACCATGATTTTTGCAAGATATACAATTTGTATATATTTTTTAAAGCAACAATGTATTTTTTTATATTAATTGATTTATCTTATTATTCTGTATATATTATTTTAACAGTTATCAAAAAATTAATAATTTATAAGATATTTTATATATGTTTCATTCAAATTAATAAAAAGAAATGGATTTTTTTCTTATTAAAACTAAATATTATTCAAATATTATTAAATATTATTAAAACACAAATTGATACAGTACATGATATTTATTATATTAAATTTATTTTTTACATTCTTAACACTAGCAATGATACAGTAATATAGTAAAGGATGTATGTATCTATGTCATCAAATATTTGTAATTATGAAATTAAGATATTTTAGGAGACCTATGTCCTCTTTTAACTTTATTCTTGATTTAATTTATTTGTTATCTTTTTGTTAATATATATATATAAAA